>Ga0193752_1000030_pt1 | contig 235160 bp, 194 predicted proteins | sample H1c1metaG_FD_144924 | JGI IMG/M metagenome (GOLD analysis project Ga0193752, IMG submission 144924) | Soil microbial communities from a riparian zone of the East river system, Colorado, United States - H1c1 | ecosystem: Environmental > Terrestrial > Soil > Riparian zone | place: USA: East... | reverse complement strand
CAATTGTCATCTATGACTGATTAAGTGATTGGCTTATACACATGATTTGAGGCTGATTGAATGATGGGACAAGGAACCTGCTATAGCGGACTCTTAAGAATTGCTATGACTGGTATGATATTCCCCCCAAGTGGATGAGCTAGTTGGGAGCGGGATTGTGCCTTTGAGCGGCCTTCGTACCGTGGTCGGAGTTACTGAAGCCGATCAGGGCGATACTGCAACCAGCACTTGAAGAAACCCTAACAAAGCTGATCAGGGCAAAAAAAGCCGATCGGAGACAATCCCGCACGTGCGGGACATGAGCAAAGGTATTAACCACGGGACACAGCCGTAAAAAGGCACAATCCTGCTCCCAACGGAGCGAAGAAGCGACCAAAAACTGTTGCATAATGATGTTATTGCCGTGTGCGGAGTTAATCAAGGTCGATCGTCCGGACAACATTTATCTCTTCAAGAAAATACTGATCATGGGATACTACAATCAGTGTACCCTGGTATTCGTTTATAGCTGCTGTTAATATTTCAATATTCCGGATATCCAGGTTATTTGTCGGTTCATCGAGAATCACCAGGTCGGGTGCGTGATGAGCTATAGTAAGGCAACAAAGCATTAATCGCATTTTTTCACCACCGCTGAGACCTTCGCATTTTTTATCCCAAAATTCTTTAGAAAATAAAAAGCGATTTAACCTAATTTTTATTTCATGTTCCTGTAATCCGGAATTATTGAATGCTGCGGCTTGTTCATAAACTGTCAGATCATTGTTAATGAGTGAATAATCCTGATCTATGTATACTGCCTCACCGATTGCACGATAAGCAACTCCCGAGGAAGGTTCTAAATCTCCTAAAATTAGTTTTATCAGGGTGGTTTTGCCTGAACCATTAGAGCCTTTGATCGCTATTCGTTCTCCGCTTGTTATCACCAGGGTTAATGCTGTCTCCCAAAGAAAAGACTTACCGTAGTGGTAGTTTATTTCCCTTGCATCAAAAAGAATTTTGCCTTTATGCAGTGATGTGTTATTAAAGCCAAATTTCATCTTGTCCATATCGGCTACTGACTTCCTTAATTCATCCCGTTCTTCTGAAATGGCTCCCAATTTTTCTGTATGTACATTTTTGAGCTTCGCCGTACTTTTCTCAGCTTTGTTTCTTAGCGTGTTCATTGAGATAGTCGGCAGCCCGGATTTTTCCTGCTTTTTCTTCCCCTTGGCATTTAATTTATTTTGTCTTTCAATAGATTCCCGCTCAATTTCTTTTGCTTTTCTTAAAGTCTTTTCTACATTTCTTAAGTCCTGGTCCAAAGCGTTGGCTTCTATCAACTTTTGCTGCGAATAAAAATCATAGTTGCCACCATAAACGGTGATACCATGTTTACTTAATTCATAAACTGAATCAAGCAGGTTCAATAATTTTCTATCATGACTAACTACGATCAAGGTTGTAGTGACTGAAGAAACGAATTCATATAATAACTTCCTGCCGGCCGTATCGAGGTGATTGCTTGGTTCGTCTAACAATATGATCCCAGGTTTATGTATTGCGATTCCGGCCAGGAAGACCTTTGTTTTCTGACCCCCACTCAAGGTCTTCATTTGTTGATTAAGCTGTAAACCTTCGAGCTTCCAGAAAGCGAGTGCATTGGAACAACGCTCTTCGATAATCCAGTCATCGTTTAATATCGACAAATTTGTCTCACTTACATTACCCTCAAGAATTTCATGCAGAGATTTTAATTTCTGGTCAATCCTAAGTGCCTCTGCAATCGTGAGCTCGTTAAACTGTCCAAACAATTGCGGTATGTAGTAAGGCGGCGAGCTGGATTGGACCTGGCCCTCAGAAGGGTGCAACAACCCGGCGATAATTTGCAGCAGCGTAGATTTCCCCGAACCATTATTACCGATCAGGGCAACTTTGTCACGGTCACCAACAGAAAAACCAAGATTGTGGAATAACAGATCCTTATTGGGATGCGAATAAGAGATGTTTTGAAGAACGAGCATAATTTCTTCCTTTTAAAAAGTTAATAATGGAAGTAATCCGTTTAACGGTTACTTATTATTTTTTTTGAAAGAAATTATATATCACATTGACCTGGGATGATTTTGAGTTGCAGATGATTTACAGATGCAAAGATAAGCACTTTTCTAATAGTTATCAACCGGCTTCTCGCCCATTTGCAAAACCAGTGTGCCACCTGCTGTTAGATCGGCTAATGAAATAAACGGTTTGTGAATAGCTTTCCCGTTGAGTTGTAAAGTCTGAACATACCCGTTTTGCGCGCTATTGTTTTTTGTTTCTATCACAAAGGTTTTGCCTGAATAATATTTTTTACTCAGCTGGATAGTAACCTTATCGAAAAGTGGACTGCCGATGCCCAGGCTTGGCTCGATATCTGTTAACCCTGCAACATCAAATATTCCAATACTTGAAATAACATACCAGGCACCAAGTTGTCCCTGGTCTTCATCCTGCCCAAACCCATAGCCATGAATCCCTTCTGTTCCATAAAACTGGTTGCAGATGGCCCGAACCCATTTCTGTGTTAGCGAAGGCTTGCCGGAGAAATTAAACAACCATGAAGCATGAAGATTTGGCTGGTTGCCATGATTATAAATTCCTGCTATGCCTGCAAAAGCATCGATGTTAGCACCGCCCCCGAACAATGCTTTTTCGGCGATCCTGAATGTGCTGTCCAGTCTTGCATTGAAAGTGGATTTACCCAGCTTGTTAACCAGAGCCAGGGGTTGATGTGGCACAAAATAAGTATACTGCCAGGCGTTTCCTTCCTGGAAACCGCGCCAGGGCTGGGAAGGATCAAACTTATCTATAAACTTTCCGTCGGCTGTTTTAGGATGAATCAATTTCAAGGAAGGATCAAAGATCTGTTCCCAGCCTTTTGATAACCGCATCAGCTGTTGGTAGTCTGAAGTTTTACCCAACAACTTCGCCCATTGAGCCACAGCGTAGGAGCTATAAGAATACTCGAGGGTATGAGAAGCGGAAAATTGCCAGGTTTCACCACCATCGCGGCCGCTGTCCAGGTGATTGACATAACCATATTTTACAAAACGGTCAACATCTGATTTGCCTGCACCACGTGGACGATCCTTCCCGTCAAGCTCGTTTTTACGCGAAGCCGCATAAGCCAGGTTCACATCAAAGTCGCGTATGCCTGCGATATAAGCACTGGACATCACCAGGCTTACCATGTTAGTACCAACACCGGAAACAAATTTGCTGTTTGCTATTCCATCACCCAACCAACCGGCATCTTTATACACAAGCAACTGGCTTTTGATGAGATCGGAATAAAATTCCGGATAAGCAATTGCCCAAAGCTGGTTAAGGTTCCAGTAAGTACCCCAGACTGCATCAGTGTTATAGTGGTTGTGCAATGGCTGATTTTGTTTATCGAGAGGAATCTGGCCAACGTTACCCCCATTTGTCGGATAAGCACCATTTACATCAGAGGCCAATCCCCTGCCTAATAAAGCGTGATATAATCCTGTATAAAATTTGATCTTATCTGCTTTATTGTTAGTCTCAACAGCTATCCTCCCCAGGCTGTTGTTCCAGTTGTCCCGGGCTTGTTGTTTCGCTTCATCGAATGATATTGATCCTGCTTCCTGCTGCAGGTTAAGTCTTGCATTTTCAATAGAAGTATAAGAAAGTCCGGCTTTGACAACAATACTTTCTTTGTCTGAAGTAGAAAACGTAAGATATGCACCTGCTCCTTGTCCTGAAGTTGATGTAGCACCGGCTTTTATATCATTACCATTGAATACTCCGAAAGCGGTTGGCTTCTTGCTCAACTGAGCAGAAAAAAACATAGTGACCTCAGCACCCCTTTGATATTTTTGCACATAAACCGGGAGTGTCGTTACATAACCTTCCACACTTCCATCAGGCAATATGATAACCTTCGATTCTTTAACGGGTCCACTCTCTCCCTGCTTGTTTCCTATATCAAATAATATATGCGCTTCGTTCGAAGCTGGAAAAGTATAACGATGAAAAGCAACACGTTTTGTAGCTGTCAATTCTGCTTTGATGCCATAGTCTTTTAACATCACGGAATAATAACCCGCAGCAGCCGTCTCCTCTTTCCTGGCGAACCTTGACCGATAACCCTGGTCCGGATTTTCAAGCTTTCCCGGGGTAGTTTCCAATTTCCCAACAATCGGTGCAAATACTATCCCTCCCACCTGGAATTCATGGAAATTTCCAAAACCTTCAATAGATGTGTGTCTGTAATCGTAGCCGGTTGCCTCCCATCCTGATGCATTACCATAGCTTCCATTGGTAGATGGTGCCGGCTTAGCCATTCCAAATGGCAATGCACCCGGGGTATAATGAAACCATCTGCAATGAGCTGTACCGATATTGGGATCTACCCATTGAGTGAAATCTGTTTTCGTTTGCGCAAACATCGATTGCGAAGAAAATATGCCAAGGCTATAAAAAAGAAAAATCAATATTGCATGTTTCGCATCGTTTAATAAGTGTAAGCAACCTGTCAATACGAATTGATGGACTTTGATACCAATCATTACAAAAAAATTAGTCAGCCAATGAACGTTTGTTTGAATTATACCAACTACTGACGGCACCTATCAATGCCGCATTTTCGGCCTGCGCACTTTTATAAATCCTGACCCTGGGATTTACATTTCGAACCTGTTTGAGAAGTTTTTCGCTGAAAAATGGAAAGGCATGGGATATATTTCCACCAATTACTACTGCTTCCGGATCTTCCAATTCAATAAAACAATTGACAAATTCTGCGAGATTAGTCCCGAACTCTTCAAAGATTTGTCTTATCCGTTCTTCCGTATGAGCAAGATTCACTAATTCTTTTACTCCGTCTATTGATTTGCCCCTGAGCTCATAATATTTCCTGGTGAACCATCTGGAAGAAATAAAATCTTCAGCAATTGAATCTTTGAAAGGCATGTTCCATAAATCTGCACTTTCGGCCATACCATTTTTATAGATAGCTGTGCCAAGCCCCGTTCCAAGAGTTATTCCTATTGCCCGTTTAATGCCGGTAATAGATCCGGAGAAAACTTCGCCCTGTAAAAAGCAGGCAGCATCATTATGCAAATAAATGGCTGACAGATCCAGTCCTAAAGCTGCAGACAAACGTTGACTGACATTTACTCCATACAAACCCGGATATTTATTCTGATCCCTGATCAGGCATATACCTTCGTCATATCTGAAAGGCCCCGGCATTGCAAGACAGATCTTTTCTACACTCGCGCTCCCCAAGGCCTTTGCTATACAATCAGCCCATCCTTGTAATAACTCATCAACACCGGCATTTGGTTTAATAGCATGCCTGCACAATGACCGCTCAGATAAATGTTTATTATTTATGTCCACAAGCGCAGCGGTGATATGTGATCCGCCAATATCTGCCCCTAAGGCAACACCGCTTTCCTTTATTTGTTCCACTTTAATAAAAGGGTTTTCGTCTTATCAATAATATTTCAAAAAACTAAACCAATACTTCTTTTTTGCTACCCGCCCTGGTTTTCCAATCACTTTCAATTTCTTCGAGCGTTTTTCCTTTTGTTTCAGGAAGTAATTTGTAAACAGTGATAAATGCAATCACGCAAAATGCAGCAAACATCCAAAAGGTAGCAGCTGTACCAATACCTTTTAATAAAACAGGGGTTAGTTGCCCAACAATTGTGTCGGCTATCCACATCACCATTATGCTAAGCGCCATAGCCCGGCCCCTTATTTTGTTTGGAAAGATTTCAGCAGCGATTACAAATTTCAATGGTCCTATTGAAAATGCGAAACAGGCCAGGAATGCTAATACACAAACAAGCAGCCAGATACTGGTTGTTGCCCCGGTCGCAAAACAAAGCCCTGTTAAAAATAAACTGATGCCTGCCCCCGCAGTACCAGCAAGATATAAAGGCCGGCGCCCGGCACTGTCTACTTTCCAGATTGCAATTAACGTGAACAACATATTGGCGGCACCAAAAATTACCTGGCTTAATAGAGAATTGCTTAAAGAAATGCCCGCGTTACTAAGGATACTGGGACCATAATAAATGATTGCATTGATACCACTAAACTGAGAGAACAAAGGCAGCAATAATCCAATAATCAACGCCCTTCTCCACTGTGGGGCAAATAATTCTTTATACGATATCTGTTGTTCCTGGAGATTTCCTTTTATGTTTTGAAAATCTTTCTGAGCTTCAGCAGGTTCATTTATTTTATTAAGAATGATCTTACCTTTTTCGGTATGACCTTTCTGAATAAGCCATCTTGGACTTTCAGGTACAAGGAAAAGACCCACCAGGAATAACAGGGCGGGCAATACACCAAGTCCCATCATACCACGCCACACTTCCGTTACAAAGAGTGTATGGAAATATCCTTCGCCAACAGGATTTTTGAGTGAGCGGTTTACAAGACCTGCATTTGAAAGATAGGCAACCAAAATTCCAAAGGTCAATGCAAACTGATAATAGGTTATTAAACGGCCACGTGATTTAGCCGGTGCAATTTCTGAAATATATAATGGAACTACATTGGAAGCGATACCGATCCCTATCCCGCCGATAAACCTTGCAGCTATGATCCATGGAAGAGTTGGCATAAGCGCACAGCCAAGGGCTGATAAAAGAAATAATATTGCAGAGGTAACCAGTGGTGTTTTCCTCCCAAGCCTGTCACTTAATTCACCGGAAAATGCAACCCCCACAATACAACCTACCAGGGCCGACGAAACAAACCATCCTTCCTGGAAAGCAGATAAAGTGAATTGTTTTTGCAACAAAGGCAAAACACCAGATATCACTGCCATATCAAAACCAAAGAGGAATCCACCCAGCGATGCGACGAGGGTTGTAGTCATCAGAAATATTTTTTTATTCTGCATAATCCGGGTTCTCTTTTTTTAATAATTCACTTTTTGATAATTCAATGGTTTATCGGCTTTTTATAATTCAGCTTTTTATAATTCAATGGTTTATCGTTGCATGTTTCATGAAGACATAGAAGGTGCTTCTTGTTATTTTAAAAAATCAAGATTGTCTTTTATGAAGGCTATTATCAGCTTCGCTTTATTATTACCAAGATTGGTGACCTGGTAATACTCTGCCGCAGCCGGTACAACAAATGTTTCAGCATAATGGAATATAGTGTCCCTGCCATCAGGAGTTTTCACTGTAATGGTAGTGCCTTCTACCAGCATCAATACATGGCAGCTTCCTTTGGTGCGAAGGTTGACAGTTGAATTAAATTCTATACGGTTCACATCATACAGGTGCTCATCATGTGTTGGCAGATGGACCAGTTCCCAATCCTCACCTTTTTCAATGATAGAAGGTGTTGAGATTAACTCACTTTTTACACGGTTGCCTTTTCTTTCAAATTTCAGATTGTTGAAAGCGTGTTCAATGTTGATGGCCCTTGGTTCCCCGTTAAGATCGAGTCTTAACCAATCATACATCTTGAAAGTGAAGATATAAGGCGTTGCACTGATTTCAAGAACGAGGTTATTTGCACCTGCGCTGTGTACTGTGCCGTTGGGTATCAGGAACAGGTCATGTTTATGAGCCTGGTGAGCCAGGACGTATTCTTCAATCGCAACAATTACGTTGTTGTTGCGACTGTTTTCCAGCACCTCCCGAAACTTGTCAGCATCGATATTTTCCTGGAAACCAAGATAAACAGTCGCATCCTCTTTGCAATCCAGTATATAATATGTTTCATCCTGTGTTATTTGTTCTCCAAAATGCCTGCGTATATATTGCAGCGAAGGATGGCACTGAATGGAAAGATTACCCCCATCCCAGGTATCCAGGAAATCAAACCTGATCGGGAACTCGTCCCCGAAAAATCCGGCATGTTTTCCAAGGATTGCTCTGTTATCTGCAAACATCAGGTAATCAAATGAAAGCTCCAGCAGGTAACCATCGCTTTCAAAAATGATCCCGTTTTCCGGTACTATTAATTCAAAAGACCAGGCATAGTTCACTTCATCTTTGCTCAATCCTTCAAACCTGTCTTTCATCCAATGACCGCCCCAGGCACCGGCTTCAAACCAGGGACGCACGCGGAATACCGATCTGCTCATAGCTTGCAGCCCTTCTGAAAGGCTCTCATTCAACATCCAGTTAACGGAATCCATCCATTGAACATCTGCAAACACGGAGACCCTGGACATTAAATCTTTTTTATGTTTATTCAACACAACCCAGTCCACAAAATAAAATCGCTTGTACATTTCCGATGGACGTGTCGGGTATCTGCATCCAAGATTTGTGATAGAACCCGCCCTCATACGATATTGCAGTTCATTTTTTGGCAAGTCCAGATAAATCACCGGAGTATCCGGCCATCTTACCAAAGCCGCACCGGAGCCAAACAAAATATTAAGATCGTAAAGGTCATCCGGTTGAATAGCCTCCAGGCTGGCATGGTTAAAAAAATTGTTGATATCATAATCACATTTTTTTCCCCAGAGGCTATCTGAGCTTCCAAGATAAGGGTCCACAATTGCAGCAATCTCTTCAGGAGTTTTTAAAAAAGACGTCATATCGAGCCAATTCACCCTTACCCCTTTGAAATAAAAAACTTCAGATAAAAAGGTCCGGACATCCTGCCATAAAACCCCGCTGTATCCATCAATGATAACCGTGGGATGTCTGAGGATCCATACGGCAAGCGATTCATACCCATTGAAAATCTTTCCTGTTCCTAAAGGATGAGAGGGAAATAGCTGGTAATCGCCTGTTGTTTGCACCTCTTTTTGCACTTTTTGCGGCAAAAGCCGCTGCAGACTCAGCCTTTTATCACTTTGAACCGGGTCTTTCTTATCAGATGAAGTTGTACTGGTAACCAACATGTTCTGTATTATTTTCTACTGTTAATTTAAGCCGTGGGATCTAACGGCTTAAAGGCTGGACGACTAGAATTTATTATGTTATAATGTAGGTACATAATTAGTCCAAATATATTAATATACCAAAAACAGCTACAAAATTCAATCGGCCCTAACATTTCAATATATGATCCTGATATCCTTTTTACTAATCAGGCGGTTCCTCTTCGTGTTAAATTAGTGAAAACGGGCGGTTCCCGGATCCCGGAGTTGCCACAAACCGGTTACATAAATTGCTACTTTAACAGATAGGTTCCCAGGCTTAATAATCAGCTATAATACAGCTGAATCAGGTTCCCGGATTCAGACAGATAAATTGTTGTACTAATCTAACGAATATGCACATACGTTTTGTACTGTTTAAACACTGTGGTGAATATTAATTATCATTGCAACTGATTTGCAAATGTTGGCACATAGTGACAAATCTACATTTTTACTTAATTTCACCTGAATCAGCTTTTGAAAATGAAATTAGATCACAAAAGTCATATTCCTCTACACGTGCAGGCCGAACATCTGTTGAGGACCATTATAGCTGATCCCCAGTATGCCAATGGGAAACTGATTCCAAACGAGGTTGACCTGGCCAAACAACTTGCCATTTCCCGTACTACCATAAGGCAGGCCTTGAATAAGTTGGTTTATGAAGGATTATTAATAAGAAAGAAAGGTATCGGTACAAAGGTCTCCGGGACAACGGTCAGTTCCAAATCAAACAACTGGCTTTCTTTTTCCCAGGAGATGAAAGCTCGTGGAATTCCGATTAAAAACTTCGAACTGCATGTGAGTTGGGTAATACCAACCGAACAAATTGCGAATTTTTTCGAGATCAGCACTGAAAAAAAAATATTAAAGCTTGAAAGATTAAGAGGTAAACCGGAAGGGCCGTTTGTATATTTTGTTTCCTACTTCCATCCGCGTGTTGGGTTAACGGGAGAAGAGGATTTTAAACGTCCACTTTACGAGATCCTGGAAAAAGATCATATGGTTGTGGCAAATCTTTCACAGGAAGAAATAAGTGCAATAGCAGCAGATAAATTCATTGCAGGTAAGCTTGAAGTTGAACCGGGAAGCCCTATACTCATGCGTAAGCGATTTGTATTTGACCAGGGTGAGCGCCCGATAGAATACAATCTAGGGTATTACCGGGCCGACAGTTTTGTTTACACCATTGAGAGCCGGAGAGAATAAAGTTGCCGGCTACAGTATCCTGCTTACTTGTCTATATTGCCGGTTTCATCACCGTATTGATTTTGAAGAGTTAGTAGTTTCTTTTTGAGTTCAGCCAACTGTTTTTTATAAATGGGAAGATTGTAAACATTGTTCAATCGGGGGTTATAAGCATGGTCATCAGACATTATAAACACAATGTTTGGCCGGTTTTCCCCAAGCGATCCATCTGCTATTTGTCCCCGGCTTTTGGACCTGGAATAAAGAAGAGAAAGGCTGATAAGTAGTCCCTGAAAATTGTCTAAAATGATCAATCCCATTGAATTTTGTAGCAAAGTAAGATGTAGCAAAGTAAGATATTATTATATATGTACATACATAATGACATAAATAGCTCAGGGTGATGACCAGAAGATTGAACATCTAACGACTAAATTCCTTTCAATTTCCGGACATAAATTTCTGTAAACACAACTGCGATAATCAACATTGCCAGATGCATTATTACTCCAATGGTTTCTGTTCGACTTATGGCATCCGCTGCAGGTTGAGCGCCGTAGTCCAGCAATAAGACGGCATCATTTTTCCCTTTCATCCCTGCGAACGCCTGGCTTACATTTGCGGCAACATGCAAGCCAAGCGGCATTGCGATTCCACCATAGCGTATAGTCGCCAATCCGAACACATAAGCCCAGACACCAGGTCCAAGCAAGGCACTTAGGATTCCCTGGCCACCAATTATATGATAGGCTGCAAAAGCAATTGCCACAACTAACTGGGTTATCCGAAAATTAAATGTAGCATTAAGTTTTACGAAAGTATAAGATCTGAATGCCAGCTCTTCCATCATGCCAAGGGGAATGATGGCGAGATAACTGGCCGCTATGCCACTACTGAATACGAATGATGTGTTTTTGTGTAATTCCAGATCACTGAACAGCACCAAAATGCCAATCATTATCGCACAAATGATAGTACCAATCAAATAGCCGGATATAAACCTGGCGATAGATTTCCTTTCAAATACCAGCCAGATATCCCGGAACCTGCGCTTCTCATTTCTCAAAAATAAATAGATAGTCATAATGGCTGCGATTGTTCCCACGATTCCAAAAAACATCGAGGACCAATCTTTCCTAAACAGCGGAACCAGTAAGGATCCCCCAAGGAACAACAGCCCTATAAAGACCAGCCAAAACAAAACACATTTTATGATAGTTGAAACCGGCTCTTGCTTTAAAAATGAAACTGCTTTTGAAGTTTTTATAGGATCAACTATCGTGTCTTCCATCATTTATTTTTATAGCTCAAAAGGAAACAAATCGCAGGGACTAACAAAATAAGATCGACGAATACCGCATTTTTTCCAACGAAGGCTATTCTGTGCGCTTTGCTCAGTAGCGATCAAAAAATCGTTCGTTAATGAACACTGTGAATTCGTCCAGGTTTAAAATGAGTTGGTAATCTGACTGTTCGCTAACTGGCATAGCAGTTGGACTTAATAATAATCCAACTAAAAGGTTCACGAAATGGTGCCTTTCAATCTCAACCTGGCAATCCGTAGTATTTTGAAAAACAAAGTTTTTTCATTGTTAAACATTAGCGGACTTGCCATAAGCATGGCCGCATGCCTGATCCTTGCACTTTTTATCTGGAACGAATGGAACCACGACACATTTCATAAAAATATTGATTCGATTTTCCGGGTAACCGAATTTCGCATGCAGGACGGCAGAAGTTACAGGATAGCTTCAACGCCCGGGTCCCTGGCTCCTGTATTACAACAAGAGGATTCCGAAGTTATTAATACCGTCCGGTTCGCACAGCTGACCGATATTGTAAAAGCAGGGAATAAAACTTACGAAGAAAATCAGATACAGTTCAGCGACAATTCGGTCTTCGAAGTTTTCAGTTTTCCCCTGGTTAAAGGCGATCCCCGGATAGCTTTAATTTCTCCGGAAGATATAGTGATTACCGAAGCAATGGCAGACAAATATTTTGGTGAGCAATGGCGATCTGATGCGGCAATTCTCAACAGAACTTTTACGCTTTTGAACCACGGAAAATTTAAGCTGGCAGGTATTGCCAAAAATTTACCAGCTAACTCAAGCATAAGGTTCGACTTCCTGCTGCCTGTTAACTACCTCTTTGCCCCGGGCAAAGCCTCAATCAACTGGCAAAACAATTTGTTTCATACCTATGTCCAGCTGAAAAAAGGAACAAATATTTCTTCGTACGAACAGAAACTAACAAAGAGGCTACAAACAATTGATGAAACAACAAAAGAGTCAGTAAAGTTACAGCCCCTTAAAGAACAATACCTGTTATCTGAATTCCATTTCAAAACTGACTGGGGAAAAAGAAGTGATATAAAATATGTCCGCATCTTTTCCGGTGCAGGGATTATTCTTCTGTTTATTGCCCTTGTAAATTTCATAAATCTTACAACAGCAAGATCATTAAAAAGAGCAATGGAAGTGGGCATGCGAAAATTAAACGGAGCATCCCGTGGGGAGCTTGTGCTGCAGTTCCTGGGAGAATCATTAATTACTTCAATGTTTGCAGGTCTGCTTGCACTTATTTTCGTAACTGCATCCCGTGGTTGGCTGAGCATATTCACCGGTGATGTATTCTATGAAAGCCTCTCAAGTTCAACTGTGTTGATTACATATTTTACATTCATATTCCTTGCCGGTTTATTTGCCGGCTTATACCCCGCACTAATATTGTCCGCATTCAGCCCGGTAATGGTAATAAGCAAGTCATGGATTAACCGTTCGGGCAAACTGTTCAGACAGATACTGGTTGTTGGCCAGTTTGCTATCTCGGTTACGCTGATTACCTGTACTTTTTTTATATACAGGCAATTGAATTATATCAGGCAAAAAGATCTTGGTTTCTATAAAGAACAATTGATAAATCTGCGTCTCACCGGCCAACTCAAATCCAATCCAACATTGTTCCAGGATGAACTTGAAAAACTGCCAGGTGTGATCAGGACCGCACCATCAACTATCTCCATGGTAGATGACACTAATTCAGGATATCTTGAGTGGAAAGGCATGCCCGGCGAAAACAGGATACTTGCGACTTATGCCAACATAGATCAAGGCTTTATCCCGGTACTTGGGCTGGAGCTTTTAAGCGGGTCCAATTTTTCCAGGAAATGGGAAGAGGACACAGCTTGTTATATTATTAATGCTTCTGCTGCAAAAAGCATGAGGTTAACAATTAAGGAGGTGATGAACAGGCCAATTACATTCCAGGGAAGAAAGGGCAAGGTGATAGGTGTAGTAAAAGACTTCCACTTCCGGCCTTTGAAATCAGGAATTGAACCATTCATTTTCAGGTATCAGTCACAACAAGGTTACTCGAACATGTTTGTAAAAACACAAAAAGGCAATTCAGAAAACTTGATAAAACAAATAGAGAAGGTATATTACCAATTTGAACCTGATATACCATTCCGATTTACATTCTTAAGCGATGCTTTAGATAAATCCTATACACAAGAAAAACGTACTGCTTCCATTATCATGTTATTTGCCGTACTTACAATTTTTATAGGTTGCTTAGGCTTATTCGGCCTTACCATTTATTCGGCTGAAAGAAGAATAAAAGAGATTGGCATACGAAAAGTATTAGGTGCCGGTCTTTCTTCAATTGCCACGCTGCTGACAGCAGATTTTATTCGTCTTGTTATATTAGGTATTCTGATAGCCATACCAATCGCCTGGATATTAACTTATAGATGGTTGCAGCAATATGCTTATCGTACAGAAATCGAGTGGTGGGTATTTATATTAGTTGGAATATTAGTCATTTTTATAGCCTGTATTACGGTTAGTTTTCAAACCCTGGCCGCTGCAAAATTAAATCCAATCAGGAATTTAAGGAGTGAATAAAGGCGACTGTTGTTCCTAATTTGGGAAACCTAAAAAAAATAAGTGATTTTAGTTATTGATTACCAATGAAACCACCCGTATTTGATAATTAATCGGGCTATGCTTGTATGTGTTTGAAGTAAAAAAGCGTTTAATAGCCATCAATCCGTAACCCTAAACCCCAAACCCTTGAAACCCTTAGAGTATTTGTACTTCAACATCTACAATCATTGCTATCAACGAAGTTATCATTCAGGTGAATTATTATCTCGTTTCCAGGCAATGTACCTGTTATCTTTTTCAACCGGAGGATGGATATTATTCTTCCAGGCAATGTATTTACGGACAGTAAAACATTCATGGTTCACTTCAAAAGACGGAGCTATGATATTTGCACTGTGCGTTTACTTGCTCACAGCGATGATCTTTCACCGCATATTTATTGTGAATGAAAAAGATCAAAAGATCATGAGCAAATATGAAGCGGCATGGAACAACAATCCAAACAAAAAACGTGACCTTCTTATTTCGATGATCATGATTGCGGTTCCTTATGTTTTACTGGCATCAATGTCATTAGTATTTCCCAGGAATCAATAATCAATGTTGCGAATGATCATTGGTTAAATGATCATTCGCAACATACAATATTAACTATCTATACATAGCTTAACCACCACTGCCTGTGCGTTTGCTTATAAAGACCAAACCACCGGCAAAGCGGATATAATCCCGCCACCACAAGTATCCACATTCCATAAGCGGCCAAAAGAGAAAGTCCTTCCCCTGGTACAATGAAGTGAAAGGGAAACGAAGGCAGCCCGTCTATTCCTTCTTTAATTGAATGTCCGCGCGCGAGGAACATTATCGCGGTTAACGAATGCAAAATATAAAAATGAAGTATATAATAGAAAAAAGGTACGCGCCCATAAACCGTCATTACTGAAATAACCTTCTGCGGAAATTTGTCCATAATACTTAAGAACACCAGGGCTGGTCCCAGCGTCATGCATAGATACAGTAATGAAGGGGGATACTTCTGTGTATTAAGAAAAGAAAGAATCGTGAACCCGGTGGTTCTTTGCGTTGTCCAAAGCAATGGATCTCCATAGACATTGGTATATCGCAAAATAATGAAAAGTAAAATAGCACCGAATCCTATATATCCCGCAGTTGTTGGTTTAACTGTACCATTGATTCCGCCGGTATAGATTTTCCCAAAAGCATATCCGATCAACATCACGCCTGTCCAGGGAACAAACGGATAAAATATACCGAGAAAATGTCCTTCTGCTATGGGAAGCATGGCCGGACTATGTATCAAATTATAGAAGACGGAGGGAGGTGATGATGAGGATTTTTCCAAAAAGTCGAGGGAATTGTGTCCAAACACAATTACCAGGCCCAACGCGGCCAATATTGGGAAGGGCAGCCAGATACCAGCTGCGAGGATGATCATACTGATTCCCATAGCCCAGATTACCTGCAATATGATGAGTCCGAAGTGTAAATCAAATGTAACCCCGAAGCTCATGATCACCAGGTCAACAACGATCAGCCAAAGCCCGCGTTTCACCAGAAATGCAGATAACTCCTTTTTGGTTTTGCGTAGAGATTGTAAATAAATGGAAGTACCGGAAAGAAATACAAATACCGGCGCGCAAAAATGCGTGATCCACCTGGTGAAAAAAAGTACCGGGGTTGTTGTAGCCATATCCACCGGATCACTGGTGAAAGCAGCACTATGAAACATTTCACGAGAGTGATCGAGTGCCATGATAATCATCACCAGCCCCCTCAGCGCATCAATCGATGATAAGCGATGAGCAGTCAGATTTTTTTCATTTGAAAAGGTCATGAACAGATTTTCAGGAAATATAAGTCACTTTCCAAACTTCAGCATAAACCTACCAGCCACGACACCACGAAGATTACAACAAGATTTCAAAAATATTGAGAGGTGTCGGGAGATGCTGCGGGAGAACAATTACAGGAAAACCCTTATAAAAACTTGCAAAAACCTGATATTATTGATACTTTGTTCGAATGAACGTCAGAATAGCCATTTTAGTATGCGGACTTTTATCTTTTTTTCTCATCTTTTGTAATAAAAGGGAAGAAAGCGCCCAATCTTCTGATTTCCCCTCCAAGGTGAAACCGGGCAAGCCCACGAAGATCATACTAATGATTGGCGACGGTATGGGAACCGCACAGATTTTCGCGGGACTGACAGCTAACAAAGGCAAACTCAATATTGAACGCTTTACGGCTATAGGCTTTCACAAAAGTCAGTCCGCCGACCAATATGTAACTGATTCAGGAGCAGGGGCAACTGCCTTTTCGACTGGCGCTAAAACAAATAACGGGTCCATCGGTTTAGATGCAACCGGGGTTGTTAAACCAACGATTCTCGAAATCGCAGAAAGTTACAATTTTGCTACAGGTATGGTAACAACCTGTTCCATTACACATGCAACACCCGCTTCTTTCATTGCTCATCAGTCATCAAGAACATTGGGAGAGGATATTGCAAACGATTTTTTGAAAACGGATATCGACGTTTTTATTGGGGGCGGAAAAAATCATTTTGCGCAAAGAAAAGACGGAAAAAATTTATTGGATAGTCTTAGAAAGCGTAGCTACCAGGTAGTTGAATCAATAACCGAGATAACTAAAATTTCATCCGGAAAACTTGCAGGATTCACGGCAGATGCAGAACCAATAAGAATGCTTGACGGAAGAGGCCCCCAGCTCGTGCAAAACACACAAACCGCTATAAATATTCTCAACAAAAACCCAAAAGGCTTTTTCCTTATGGTCGAAGGCTCACAGATTGACTGGGGATCTCATGCTAACGATGCCGCCTACCTGACATCTGAACTGATTGATTTTGACAAAGCTGTCGGCGCCGCCCTGGATTTCGCGCAAAGAGATGGAAATACACTTGTGATTGTTACCGGCGACCATGAAACGGGCGGGTTGACATTGACAAATGGTGATATAAAAGCGGGAACATTAGAAGCAAAATTTACCACTAATGGACATACAGGTGTAATGATCCCCGTGTTTGCTTACGGACCCGGAGCAGAAAGCTTTATAGGGATTTATGAAAATGCATCAATCTTTGACAAAATGCTTGGCGCGTTTGGGTTTAAACGTTGAAAAATAAGTGGTGAGTTGTGAGCGGTAAGTGGTGAGTGTATCTCGGTGAGATTTGCGTAATTTGAGAGATATTGATTGTAAACCTATGACCACGGATCCCTCACATCTTATCTCTCTTTTTGAAAATGCAACTGAAGGTATAATTCTTACAAATGGAATCGGGAACATTGTTTTGGTTAATCCCGCAGCTCAAAGGATGTTTGGATATGTTGCCGAAGAGCTAATCGGCAGACCCATTGAAACATTGCTTCCCCGCAGGGTCCGGGAACATCACGTAGCTGTAAGGGAGAGTTTTTCTGATAATCCTCAAAACCGTGTGATGGGTCATGGAAGGGACCTATATGGAAAACGGAAAGACGATTCGGAAATACCAGTAGAAGTTAGCCTCAGTTATTATAGCAGGGAGCAGGAAAGATTTGTGATCGCCTTTGTGGTAGACATCACGCAGCGGAAAAAAATAGAAAACAATCTCCTTGTCCAAAAAAAGGAACTGGAGCAACTGACTATTGATATGCGGCGATTGAACGCACAATTAGAAGCAAAGGTTGAAGAAAGAACTTTGATCCTGCAGGAAGCTTTGGAAAAACTCGAAGAGTCTCAACTTGAACTGAGCGAGGCCCTGAGCAAAGAAAAAGAGCTCAATGAAATAAAAAGCAGTTTCGTGTCGATGGCATCGCACGAATTTCGTACACCGCTTACCACTGTCTTGTCTTCCGCGGCGTTGCTTGGAAAATATACTCAAACCGATGAGCAGCATAAACGCGACCGTCATATAAAAAAAATAAAAGATTCTGTTAAGCACCTTAACGACCTACTTGAAGACTTTCTATCTCTTGGTAAGTTGAGTGAGGGCAAAATTTCTGCTCATTCCGAACCATTTGAAGTGAACGCTTTCCTGGAAGAAACAGCCGATGAGTTAAAGGCGATTGTAAAAGCAGACCAGGTTATAAAAATAGAAACGGTCGACAAAATGGTTTTTAACACCGACAAAAAGTTATTGAAAAACATTCTCATTAATCTGCTGAGTAATGCGGTTAAATTTTCAGGAGAGACAGCTATTATACAACTACAGGCTCTTTTCGAAAAAAACCGGTTAATCATATCTGTGAAGGACCAGGGTATCGGAATACCGGCTGATGATCTTCCCAATATGTTCACAAGTTTCTACAGGGCAAAAAACGCAGTGAATATAGAAGGAACCGGGCTTGGCTTACATATTGTTAAACGTTATGCAGACCTGCTAAATGGAACTGTAACTGTTGAAAGTGAGTTGGGAAGCGGAACAACTTTTACTATTAGTTTACCCGCACTTCAGTCAGAAATTATATCTCAATGAAAAACTTACTTGTAATCGACGACAATACGGAAATCAGGGAAAATACTGCAGAGATCCTTACACTTGCCGGCTTTAATGTACAAACTGCCGAAAATGGAAAAAGAGGGGTAGAGCTGGCTTTGAAAGAATTACCTGATCTGATTGTTTGTGATATCATGATGCCTGAGCTCGATGGTTATGGTGTGTTGCACCTGTTAAAAAACAATCCCTTAACTGAGCATATCCCTTTTATTTTTCTTACAGCAAAAACAGAAAGACCCGACTTCAGGAAAGGAATGGAACTCGGAGCAGATGATTATATCACAAAGCCTTTTGATGACCTTGAATTGCTGCGCGCTATCGATATAAGGTTTAAGAAGATTGAACTGATAAAGTCTAACTATGTCCCGGGCGAAAAAGGTGCCAACGAACTGATGAAGGATCTTAGCACATCAGGATTATTTCCACTTGATCCAACGCAATATGAATCGGAATCATTCAGCAAAAAAATGTTGATTTATAACGCGGGTAAAAGACCGAAATATCTCTATTATCTTCAGTCGGGAAAAATAAAAACATTCAAAAGGCACAGTGATGGAAAAGAATATATAACCAATCTCTATGATAAGGGTGATTATATCGGCCATCTCCCTTTACTCGAAAACAAAAACTATGATGACATAGCCGAGGTATTGGAAGATGCCGAATTATACGTGATACCTAAAGATGATTTTCTCCAGGCTGTGTACAATGATATAACCATCACTAAAAAATTCATCAGGCTGATATCTGTCGATGTAGCGGAAAAAGAAGAGAGATTACTTCATCTCGCCTACGATTCGTTGCGCAAAAGAGTTGCGACAGCACTCGTATCCATTCATCAAAAATTTCATATCAGTCCGGATAACAAAGAGATACTTGACATTTCACGGGAAGACATCGCTCAATATGTAGGAACTGCAACCGAATCGCTGATCAGGACATTGAGTGACTTCAAAACTGAAAAACTGATCGAAATCAGGGATGGAAAAATCCGGATCTTAAATCTTAAAAAGCTGGAAGATCTTCCTGGTTAAAGTTGAATGAACTTCCTTCGAAAAGCTGGAAGATCTTCCTTCTTAAAGTTGAAAGAACTTCCTTCGTAAAGGCGGACGATCTTCCTTCTTAGTTGCCGGGGTTCAAATCATAGTCTTCTATTGTGTTTATTACGGCGGCATCTGTAATTTCACGGCCATGTTCATTTTGATGATCAAGCGTCCAGCTGTCTGTCCTGATAGTCTGTAGCCAGACTCTTCCCGATTTTCTAAAAACCTGCGTGGCTAAACCATAACGATCTATCAAAATTTTTTCCAATTGAAGCACAGTCATATTTCCCGGTACTTCAAGCTTGCCTTCTTCTTTTTTCGAAACCCAAACATCTTTCAACTTTTTTTCCGGTGGTAAAAGTTTATCTGCTGTATACCTCTCCTGTTGCAATTCAGCCCGGCGGTAAAACTCAAGTTTCAAAAATGGAAACTTACCAGTAAATTCTTCATTGATTTCCTTAATCTGCCTTTCGGCTTTTATATTTATGGACATACAAAGCATTTTATTTTTACTATTTATGAATAGATCTTAAAACCAACATAAACCTGATTTGAAGTTTGTCATCTACCTTAACAAGTCCTGCCAGTTTATTTGGAGCCTTTAATTTGAAATCTGAAAACAACAACTGGCGGCTGCCAACCAGTTGTATATTATTATCTGAATCTGTTTCCACTTCATAATCGATCTGCATTTTCCGCGATACGCCTGCCAGATCAATTACTACAGCGCCCTGAACGTTTTTGCGTCCTTCAATTCTGAAATTCCCGATAGAAACCAGGGCAATCTTCAGAACAGGAATTTTATCGGCCTTCAAAGTTTTTCTAAGATTGTTGGTGACCTGGCGTTGGTGACAGTCAATCCTGTTTATGTCTATTTCCAAACCACCTTTGATACCAAGCAATGGCGAACCTTCCTGGCTTTGAAGCAAAATAGTGTCCTCATGAAGGTATTCAACCACATCACACTGGAAAGGTGCAATGTTTGAGCGGCCTGTGATACGGAGATTACTGGTTTTTTCGATTACCCACTTTTCAGTAACCACTTTAGCCGGATTAAAAAACACCGATGATAAAATAATTGCGGCTATTAGTTTCATTTGAATAGTATAAGCCGCTCATCAAAACCCAACAACGGCTTCAATTACATAGCCATTGAATTTCCCGGAACTACGATAGTCTGAGGATGGAAAAGAATAATAATTCTGCATCACATATTCCGCTTTCAACAATACATTCTTAGTAACAAACCAACCGGCAGCTAAGGCAATTCTGTCAATTTTTATATCATTCACCATTGTTGGTAATTGACCTTTCACCTTGTTGTAACGGATACCTGTGTAAAGATTTTCATTTTGTCCAAAACGATAAACCAGGTCTGCTGCATATTGATTCATATTTCTTAAATTGGTTTCTGTTTTACTTCTTCCTTTAGCATTTTCATAAGTACCAAACAATTCAACACCCTTTACTTTCAGAAATCCGTTAACCATATAAGCATCCACTTTTTTAGTGAACCCTGGATTGAAACGACCTGAAAAAGCAATACTCGTAGAAGCAGGAAGTGCAGCACCAACTGGTGCTTTTTCCATAACGTTCTGATAATTCGAACCGCTGCGATCACCACCATATAGCGTAAGTCCGCTTGCTGCTGAACTTCCATTATGATAATAACTACCTGAGATCCTGATCCGGATTTCGTCGGTAATGCTTCTGTCAAACCCACCTTTCAGATACATCGATGGTGATCTTTTTATATTGTCATCCTGTATAGTTTTAGCTACTGAATCAACATTGCCTTTGATCATGCCATTGGTAACCCCTACCATACCGAAGAGACCATTTTTCTGTATATATAATTCTCCCCCGATTTCAGTTGCAAAAGCATCCATGATATTCCCTTCCATAAATGGATTGTATAAGGCCTGTCCCCCGTCAGATCTTCGAAAATGTGCATCACCATAATTGATTTCCATATGACCTACCTTGATAGTAGTCACTTCCATAAGATCTTTCCAGAATTGACCCTTGAAAGGAAGTTTATCAAATTGTATATAACCGCCTTTTACCCAGGCTTCATTATGGTGCCGGGTAGACAGGTAGGTCGACACATTTAAACGTATGCCATCAGCCAACTGAACATCTACAAAAAGATTAGCCTGTGCCGTCATGAAACCAGGAGCAATGGGGTATAACCTATTGGAAGTTTCATAGTTTGATGATCCGCTGTTTTTATGTTTAAGATTTTGAAACTGTTGAGTAAAGCCAGCACCTATGCGAACCCGGAGTCCGTCGAAGGCCATGGAATCATCCAGTTTGCCCGTTTCAAACATATTTACGCCGCGCTTATCATATGGACGCCAGTGTGAAGGTCTGCCATACCATTCCCTATCTTCCTGGGCGGTTGCAATCAATGGAAGCGCTGTAATTGCAAGAATCAACAGCAGCTGGGATATCTTAATGATTAACTTTTTCATGTTTGGTGTTTTTCTTTTTGAGGTATTTAAGATTGAAAATAACAGGGCTGTTCAGTTCATATTGTTTTTAAAACGAGGTCATACTTAACAACAACCTTGTCACCTGTTTTAATAGTACCTAATACGGCTTTAGGCGGATCCACTTTGTAATCTGTCATTTTTAACTGGTAAGAGCCCGAATAAGAAACAGTATTATCAGCATTAACCAATCCTGTTGCGGTTAGCACTACATCTTTGGAAACGCCGGCGATAGTAAGTTTACCTTTCGTGGTGAGTGCATAACCTGATTTACCCGAAGGTTTCACATCGATTGATCCTGCGGTAAATTGAATGGAAGCATACTTACTTGTGTTGAGTGCTTTGTATGTATTCTTGTCCATGGCACGGTGCTCACTTTTAAGACTTTCTGCCGGGATAGTAAAACTGAGCTCGGATATTCCATTTAACAGGCCGGACTTAGATAAATCAAAAACACTTGTACAAACTCCCTTATCTGATTTGATATCCCAGTCATGCACATTTGATGTTCCTTCAATTACTATTTTAACTTTACCGGAACCAGGTTTGCTTTTCTGACTTATCCCCTTCACCGGCAGGAGCAGGTTACAAAACAGGATGCTAAAAGCGATAATAATGGCATATGATTTCGAATTAAGTTTTTTCATTGTTTCCTTTTTAATGGTGGAATAATTTGAAAACAAACTTAGACTTACCATTCTCCCTGTAACATGACCCGGATGCCTGGAAAAATGATTAAGATCATAGACATTGATGACCTGAGACGACCCAGCCCAACCCGATGAAGATTATTTGTGATTTACCAGGCTCCTGATTTTGTGAGCATGGTTCAGGACCTTGTAGCTGCTCCAGAAATAAAAAATGGTGATTAACAAAAACTGTCACAGTTTTTGTTAAGGTGGGATATACAAAAAATCCAAAAATCCCGTTTCAAACGGTAACTGGCCTTATCCTACCCCTACAAATCACTATTATTTTTTATATATGAGAAACCTTTTTAAGTTATTATTACTAACTGCTACCTCGTTTATCTTTTTCTCTTTCAACATCTGGCAAAAGGATTTTGACACTGCCCGGAGGATTGCCACCGAAAAAAATCAGTTAATCCTATTAAACTTCTCAGGATCAGACTGGTGCGGGCCTTGCATCAGGATGGAAAAAGAGATCTTTTCCAGCGAAACATTCTTAAAAATGGCTGAATCTAACCTGGTGTTACTCAATGCAGATTTTCCCCGTTTCAAAAAAAATCAACTCAACAAAGAACAACGCAATGCTAATGAGGTCCTGGCTGAAAAATATAACCGCGAAGGGAAATTTCCATTCACTGTGTTGCTGACTCCCGACGGAAACGTGGTTAAGACCTGGGAAGGTCTTCCTGATGAAGATGTTTCAAAGTTCACATCGGCGATAAAGAAGTTATGCGATGAACAATAATATATCTATATCGCTTCCCTTACAGGAAATTAAGCGATCAGTAAAATTAATGGGAAACAACTTTGACATTATTGTCGTAGCCCGGGATCCCGACCGGGCAGCGGAAAAAATCGAAATCGCAATAAAAGAGATAAAGCGGATAGAAGCCCTTTTAACCACTTTTTCTGATAACAGTGAAACAAGCAGAATTAACGCAGCTGCCGGTATATCAGCAGTAAAAGTATCTCAGGAAGTTTACCAGCTTATTGAAAGATCCCAACGCATTTCCACGGTGACCGATGGCGCCTTTGATATAAGTTATGGCTCCCTGGATAAATCACTATGGAACTTCGACAGGTCTATGACAAGTCTCCCCGATTCAAAAACAGCCAGGCAGATGGTCAGGCTGATCAACTATCGGAATATAGAACTTAACCCGCATGAGTCCACTGTATTTTTAAGACAAAAAGGAATGCGAATTGGATTTGGAGGAATTGGTAAAGGTTATGCAGCTGATATGGCGAAAACCATGATGCTGAAGGAAGGTGTTGAAAGCGGTATTATTAATGCCTCCGGCGACCTGGTAACCTGGGGAAACCAGGCGAATGGTAAGTCATGGACCATCGGCATTGCAGACCCCGATAATGCGCAACTCCCTTTTTCATACCTGGATATCTCCAATGTTGCGATCGCTACTTCAGGCAATTATGAAAAATACGTTGTAATAGATGGAAAAAAATATTCACACACCATTAATCCGAAAACTGGTTTACCAGTCACCGGGATAAAAAGTGTTACCATCATAACTGCAAATGCTGAACTGGCTGATGCCATGGCTACGCCGGTAACGGTAATGGGTATGCGCGCAGGCCTGAACCTGATAAACCAGATGCACCAGATTGAATGCATCATAATCGACGACAATAACAATATCCACACATCCAAAAATATCCATCTCCATGAAGCAGCTGAACAATACCATTAAATCTGCCGGTAACTCTCCCACTGCCAATTCTTCAACTGTTGTAATTATCGGCCTTATTACTGTTTTCATTTTTGCTTCATGTACAACAGTAAAAGAATATCAGAAAAACAAGCTCAACGATTCAGAGATGAGTTTAGGTAACAGGAAAGCTGAAAAATCAGAACTCAATTTCCAATCTTACCGCGAAGGCGCATCAGGTGCAAACTCAGGAAAAAGTGGCGGAGGCTGCGGTTGTAATTAATCCCAAACCAAACCAATGAGAAGAATTTTTCTAACTGCTGCAGGACTACTCTCCCTGCTTCATATATATTCACAGAAAGGTGACAGCAGCTTTAAGAGCCGAAAACTAAAGATTGATGAAATTAATCTTGTGTCCAGTTATTACAAGCAGGATGGAAACAATGCTGCCGTTACCGGTGGCATTGGATCACAGAAATTAACCGATTTCGCAAATGTGATTGATATCAACCTGATCAGATACGATAAAAAACAAAGAAAACATTCGATCGGAATGGAGATGGGAATTGATCATTACACTTCAGCATCATCAGACAAAGTAGATCTGAAAGCAAATTCATCAGCATCAGGTTCTGACACAAGATTATATCCGTCTCTCAGCTGGTCAAGGGAAAATTCGGAAAAAGGAACTTCGATCGGTGCGGGCTTATCTTATTCCGGTGAATATGACTACCAGTCTTTTGGCGGGAATATTAACTTCTCAGCTAAAACAAAAAACCGCAATGGCGAGTTGACTGCTAAGTTCCAGGCATTTCTTGACCAGGTGGATAAGATCATACCGGTTGAATTACGCACAGGAGCAAGCACAGACAATGCTCCCAAAGATATAAGTGCAAGAAACACTTTCGCTGCTACATTATCATGGTCGCAGATAGTCAATAAGGAATTGCAGGTTATGATACTCGGAGATGTTATACAGCAAGAGGGTTACCTGGGTTTACCATTCTATCGTGTATATTTTCAGGACGGTTCAGTACACCAGGAAAAGTTGCCATCAAACAGAACAAAAATACCGATTGGGTTAAGAGCTTCCTATTTCGCCGGCGATAAGATTATTCTAAGAGGTTATTATCGCTTTTATACAGATTCCTGGGGCATCAGATCGAACACTGCGAGTTTAGAAGTGCCTGTAAAAATCACTCCGTTTATTTCTGTGAGCCCGTTTTACAGGTATTACAATCAGTCCGCCAGTTCATTTTTTGCACCTTACCGCGAACACACAAATTATGATGCGTTTTACACAAGTAACTATGATCTTTCAAAATTCAGCAGTTCGTTTTTTGGTGCCGGTATAAGATTGGCGCCACCTGCCGGGATTTTGGGTATCACGCATCTCTCAATGATTGAACTCAGGTATGGCCACTATTCGAAAAATATTGACATGAGTGCAAATGTCATCACGTTAAACGTTAAGTTGAAATATTAAGCAACTTTCGGGTGGCATGCAGATACCAACATACATTTGCGGATACCAATATACACTTGTGGTTCCCAACATAACCTTACGGATCCCAACATACAGGCATAGATAACTATGATTATCTACCTGCCGGGTAAAGGATCTGTGTTTTGAATGTTTTATGGATTGGAAACGGAGAGAATTATCAGAAACTATTCCTCCACAGTAATAATTATTTCCCCTAAGGCCGGTACAAGTTGTCCAAACGATTTGCAACATTTTTCAGGGAAACCCAGCTCCTTAAGAATTTGTTCAAATTCGGTTGCATATTCATCTGAAACAGCAACTAACAACCCACCGCTGGTTTGGGGATCCGATAAAATATTTCTCTTATCATCTGAAAGCGTATTCACTTTATGGCCGTAGCTTTTCCAGTTTCTCACAGCACCACCGGGTACGCAATTTTGAGCAAGATATCCTTGAAGCGATTCAATAACAGGTATTTTATCAAACCCGATAACTGCCGCCAGTCCGCTGCCTTCGCACATTTCACTTAGATGCCCAAGTAACCCAAAACCAGTGACGTCGGTCAACGCTTTTACATAACCCAGTTTGCCAAATTCTACTCCGGCTTTGTTCAGCATTGTCATACTCTTTAATGCAATTGCCTGGTCTGCCGGCTGCAACAATCCTTTCTTTTGTGCAGTAGACAAGATCCCGACTCCAAGAGGCTTGGTAAGATATAAACGACAACCTGGTGTAGCTGTTGAATTTTGCCTGAGATTTTCGATGTTCACAATTCCATTCACAGCAAGTCCAAAAACCGGTTCGGGACAGTCAATACTATGACCGCCGGCGAGTGTGATACCTGCTTCTGCGCATACGGATCTTGCGCCTTCAAGCACTTTCCTGGCGATCTCCGGTGCAAGCTTGTCAATCGGCCAGCCAAGTATAGCGATTGCAAGAACCGGTTTTCCGCCCATCGCATATACATCACTGATAGCATTGGCAGAAGCAATACGTCCGAAGTCGAAAGGATCATCAACAATCGGCATAAAAAAATCAGTTGTACTGATAAGTGCCGTGCCATTGCCAAGATCAAGTACAGCAGCATCATCCCGGTCTTTGTTACCAACAATCAATCTAGGATCGGCTATGGAAGGAATCGAACTGTGTAATATTTTGTCAAGTACAGCGGGACTAATTTTGCAACCGCAACCGGCTCCGTGTGAGTAAGCGGTTAATTTGATATCAGTTATATTCAATTGATATAGTTTGAATGTTGATTTTTGACTGCAAAAGTTTCCGGGTCTTTAATAGCCTTTAAAACTTTTAATGCGTTTTGATGATGATCGGTCGTATCCAATATTACCGGGTGTATAAATCCCGGCGATTTGTGACCTAGCCCGGCGCGATAAGTCTTGTCATAATAAACAAGTACTTGTCGAACAAAATCTGCCATGCGTTTTTCCCTGATAGCGGAAATGGCGAGATTACATTGTTCGGGTCCGAGGCGCTTACGAATCTTTGCAGTGGAGTCAATTAAAAAATTTTGATCTAATATTCCATATTCATTGGTTAAGGATTCCACCCTCAGATCAACCGGAAGTTGAACATCAACCAAAGGTGAAGCCAGCATTTGATTCCACAATGGCTTTGGAATCTGGCACCGGCCTATATTGATACTCTCATCTTCTACCCATACCCTTTTTTTTGAATCAAACCTGGATAAGGCAAAAGCAAGATTATTTTCAAACTGCTCCTGGGTCGGCTGCACCAGTTTATTCATTGAGCCATATACAGATCCCTGGTGAGCGGCAAGATCTTCCAGGTCTATTACCTGTTCATCAAGATTCCGGAGTTCATGTAGAATCTTCGTCTTACCTGAGCCAGTCATGCCACCAACAAGACAAATTTCGAACGGCTTTGCAAATTGCTGGTGCGCCCATCGGCGATAATTTTTGTAACCCCCTGTGATTATATGTACATCAAAGCCATAAAGGTTGAGCGCCCAGGCCATTGCGCCACTCCGCATGCCACCTCGCCAGCAGTGTACAGCTAGTTTTTTGTCGGGAGCCATAACCAATGCGTCCCTGATAAACTGTGACCATTTGGCCCCGGTCAGATCAAATCCCAGCAAAATTGCCAATTCCTTACCCTGCTGTTTATAGGTAGTACCCACCTGCACACGTTCTTCGTTTGTAAACAAGGGAAGATTTGATGCACCGGGAATGTGACCATGAGCAAATTCCGCTGGTGTCCGGACATCCAGCACAGTGATTGCCGGGTTGGAAAACAAAAATTGCGAAATCGTGATAGACTGAAGCATCTTATTAAGCAACTGAATTGAACAAGTGTTCAGTAAAAGCGCTTTTATAATTAATTATTATGAAAGGTAATATTATGCAAAGATAACATTATGGAAAGATAACAACAGTTTGCTGATAAGAGTCACCCGTTAAGCTAACAACTGTCATCCTTTTCCGTTTATTGTTTAGCGAAATTTGTTATCCAGGCCTCCAAAACCAAAAACGCGGATAACCACAGATTCGTAACGATAAACCATAATACAATGATATCTCGTAACGATAAACCATAATACAATAATACCTCTTAACGATAAATCATACTACAATGATACCTCTTAAAATTAAAAAAACAGATCATCAAAGTTACCCGGGATTGTATAAACCAATTCGTGAGAATAAGGACATACTTATTGCCAGACTTGAAACCCCTGATGTGTTTATATCCAAACCACCGATTAATATAACAGAAGCCGAGGGGATGTACAGAATTGACTTTTCTATCCCTGGTTTTAAACGCGAACAAATATTCATAGAAACCAAAGGTGACAGGGTTTTTATAGAGGCAGGAAACCAAAGAGAACCCCTTAATCAAAATGAATATTGCCGGACTATGGAATTTGATTGCGAATATATAAGACGCGAAGTTGTGGTTCCCGGGAATGTTGATACAGGCTTTTTATCTGCAGAGTACAAAGATGGCATTTTAACAATTTCTATGTACCAGACACATTCAAAAATTCATAACGACGTTGCTGAGATTGCTGTTTACTGATTTTTGGCAAACTGTAGGTTTATCGTATAGAAAGAAGAATATTTTCTGATTGTCCTGTTCTTCAAAGCTTAAATTCCCGGATCTATGAGTTATTCAGTACTGTAAGTTTTTCAGAACTAACCGCATTACAGATCTGAAACTTCATCAGTATTGAAAGTTTTTCAGATCTGAAACTTTATTAGTACTGAAAGTTTTTCAGAACTGAAAGCTGTATAGATCCGAACATTTTTCAATAACCAAGCACTACACGGTTAATGATCTTTGTGATAAACGCCAGCCCGGGCGGCATCTCGCAGAATAATGATTAACTTAATAGCTCAAAAGTATTACTAATTTCAAGTATGAACAGAGCAAAAGAGATTACCATCTACGACCTGGCTGAAAAATTGAATATCTCTGTTGCCACCGTAAGCCGGGCGCTTAAAGATGATCCGGTCGTAAGTAAAAAAACAAAAAAGAAGATAGCTGACCTGGCAGAAGCCCTCGGTTATCGATCCAATCATTTTGCCCACAACCTTCGGGATCAATGTACAAATAACATCGGAGTAATAGTACCAAGACTCAACAGCTATTTTATGTCGGCTGTGACTGCTGGAATAGAAAGCGAGGCCAATAATAAAGGATACAATCTTATTATTTCTCAATCTTCCAAATCCTTTGAAAAAGAGCTGGAAAGTACAAAAACGATGTTCAATAACCGTGTGGATGGACTGCTGGTTTCGCTTGCTTATGACACAAAGCGAATAGATCATTTTGATGTTTTCTTCAAAAGAAAAATTCCTGTCATCTTTTTTGACAGTGTGATTGGGCATGAGTATTCGCCGAATATCCTTATTGATAACCGAAAGGCTGCTTATGATGTTACCACTCACCTTATCAGCCAGGGATGCAAACGTATAGTTCATATAACAGCCATGTCAAACCGCAATGTTTATGTAGACAGGTTCCATAGTTACAAGCAGGCATTACAGGAAAACAGGATACCCTTCCGGGAAAATTATGTCCTTGCAAACAATCTGAGCCAGGAAGAAGGTGAGCGTGCCGCGAAAAAACTACTACAGATGAAACCGTTACCTGACCAATACCATTATTGTGCGATCGGATCTGGTCATTCGCAATTCGTCGCTTAAATCAAAATTGCCCTAACGAAACCACTTAGCTATATGAAAATGTTGAAACTGTTATTCATTATCACATTGTTTGTAGCACCGGTGCATGGAGAAGACGGGTACAGGCTATGGCTCAGATTTGACAAAATAAAGAATGCAGCTCTCCTGCAGCAATACAGGACCGCTGTTTCCGGCATTCATTTAACAGGCAACTCAGCTATCCTTAATACAGCTTCGGTTGAACTAAAAGCTGCCCTTTCGGGATTGCTCGACAGACCCCTGCCTATACATTCAAAACCTGAAAACGGAACGCTGTTACTTGCAACCCAGTCTGCAGCTGCTGATGTTGCCAGTACATCCGGGATTGATTATAAGCTGCTTGGCAAAGAGGGTTTTGCAATCCGGACAATGAAGGTGAATGATAAAAATATCATTTTCATAACTGCCAATACCGACATTGGGATTTTGTATGGATCTTATCACTTCCTTCGATTGATACAGACCAACCAGGATATACGTAAATTTTCCATTTCATCTGCGCCAAAAATACAGTTGCGGATATTAAATCATTGGGATAATCTCAACCGTACTGTTGAAAGAGGTTATGCCGGGCTTTCTCTTTGGAACTGGCACACCCTTCCTTCGTATATTGATCAGCGTTATATCGATTATGCAAGAGCAAATGCTTCTATTGGTATAAACGGAACGGTGCTTACAAATGTCAACGCGAACGCTCTTATAATTACTGAGCCATATCTAATTAAAGTTGCAGCTCTTGCAGATGTATTCCGTCCTTATGGCATCAGGGTTTACCTCACAGCGCGATTCAGTGCACCGGTTGAATCAGGTGACCTGAAAACAGCAGATCCTCTGGATAGCAATGTACAGCGGTGGTGGAAACAAAATGTAAAAGAGATCTATAAATTCGTACCTGATTTTGGCGGTTTTCTTGTGAAAGCAAATTCCGAAGGGCAACCCGGCCCGCAGAATTATGGCCGGAACCATGCCGACGGCGCTAACATGCTCGCTGATGCGGTTTCACCATTTGGGGGAATTGTGATGTGGCGCGCATTTGTTTACAGTAACGAAGTTCCGGAAGATCGTGTAAAACAGGCCTACACGGAATTTAAATCCCTTGATGGTAAATTCAGGAAAAACGTGATGGTACAGGTTAAAAGCGGACCACTGGATTTCCAGCCAAGAGAACCTTTTCATCCTTTATTTGGTGCTATGCCTCAAACACCGCTCATGATGGAATTTCAACTTACCCAGGAATACCTTGGCCAGGGCACTCATTTGGTATATGAAGCTCCCCTTTTTAAAGAATGCCTTGACGCAGAAACTTATGCAAAACCAGGTGGAGCACCTGTTTCCGGTATTGTTGAAGGAAGCATTGATAAACAAAACTTATCCGGCATTGCAGGCGTAACCAATATTGGCAATGAACGTAACTGGACCGGTCACCCTTTTGGACAATCAAACTGGTATGCTTTTGGAAAACTTGCCTGGGATTATTCTCTTGGTTCGGCAGACATGGCCAGGGAATGGATTCAACAGACTTTTACAAACGATCCACAGTTTATAGAAGCAGCAACTAATATGATGTTGAGTTCGAGAGAAACCATGGTCAACTATATGACCCCGCTGGGACTGCATCATATCATGGCAACAGGGCATCACTATGGACCCGGCCCATGGGTGAGTAATGCAGGCAGGCCTGACTGGAATCCTGTATACTATCATAAGGCAGATTCAAATGGTATTGGCTTCGACAGAACAACTAAAGGCAGCGATGCTATTTCACAATACCATGAACCTGTTCGTGCGCACTTCAACAATCTGGCTACAATTGATGAACATTATCTTCTATGGTTCCATCATGTTCCCTGGAACCATAAGATGAAGTCAGGCCGTAGTTTATGGGAAGAACTCTGCTTCAAATACAACACTGGTGTTGACAGCGTCCGGTCCATGCAAAAAACCTGGAATAAACTGGAAGGAAAGATTGATAAAGAAAGGTACCAGCAGGTGAAGATGTTACTTACTATACAGGAAAATGAAGCAGTGTGGTGGCGCGATGCCTGCCTCGTCTATTTCAGCAGTGTATCCGGAAAAGCTATTCCTTCAAACTATGAAAAACCCGCATACCCTTTGGAACATTATATGAAATTACAATTTCGATTTGCTCCCGGCATCGGAGGTAATCCCTAGCTATCGGGATGAACCATAGTTCGATTGAATGCCTAAATAATCTACAATGAAAAATATCATTTTATCTGTTCTCGTCATTATAACATCTGCTACTGCGTTCTCTCAGCAGCGAAGCCGCGAAGAGGACAGTATTGCAAGACGGAGGTTCCAGGATAGTATCCGGACACTCACTGAGCAGGATCACAAGGAAATGCTTGCCTTGTTAAATATCAAGACGCTTCGTCCGGGTGCAAACGGCAGTAATCCAAATGCTCCCAATGCCGCAAACTATGATGAATCCAAAGCCAACCCATTCCCGGTTTTACCAGCTGCGCTCATTCTTAAAAACGGAAAAAAAATTTCTACGGCAAATGATTGGTGGCAGCGCCGCCGCCCTGAGATCATAGAAGATTTTGACAGGGAAATCTACGGACGAACACCCGGGAACATTCCCAAAGTCACCTGGCAACTAATCACTGAAGAAAAAGGTATTAATAACAATATCCCGGTAATCATAAAAAAACTTGTTGGTCATGCTGACAATAGCTCATACCCAAAAATAAAAGTAGATATAGATCTGACTTTGACAGTGCCTGCAAATGCAACAGGACCTGTGCCGGTGATCATGGAATTTGGTTTTGTTTTTCCACCGGGATTCAGACCAACTGCGACACCTCGCGATACCACGGCTGGAAATAATAATCCTGCACCTCTTACCTGGCAGCAACAGGTGCTTGCTAACGGTTGGGGATATGCGATCATTATTCCCGGTAGTATCCAGGCAGACAATGGCGCTGGTTTAAAACAAGGCATAATCGGGCTGGTAAACAAAGGGCAACCCCGTAAACCAGACGATTGGGGATCATTAAAGGCCTGGGCCTGGGGTGCAAGTCGTGCTTTGGATTATTTTGAAACCGATAAATCTGTCGATGCAAAAAGAGTCGCTATCGAGGGCCATTCAAGATATGGCAAAGCTGCACTTGTCGCTCTTGCTTATGAGCCCCGGCTCGCCACCGGTTTTATCAGCTCCTCGGGTGCAGGCGGCGCCAAGCTGCATAGGCGCAATGCAGGAGAGATTGTCGAAAATGTAGCTGCAGCAAACGAATATCATTGGATGGCCGGTAATTTTATGAAATATGCAGGCCCCCTTAACTGGAATGATATGCCTGTTGATTCACATGAACTTATTGCACTATGTGCCCCAAGGCCTGTATTTATTAGTGCGGGTGATAAAGGAGATGGCTGGGTTGATGTAAGAGGAATGTTCATGGCAGCTGTTGCTGCAGGACCTGTTTATAAACTACTTGGCAAAAAAGACCTGGGAACTGAAATCTTTCCGCCATTGGAAACCAGTCTTACAGATGGTGAAATTGCTTTCAGACAACACAGCTCAGGGCATACACCAGGTCCCAACTGGCCATTTTTTCTTGCATTTGCAAAACGATATTTTGAACCGGGTTCAATCCAGGTCGCCAAATCCGGAAATAATCAGGCTGGCAGATCGGATAAAGGTCTCAAAGATTATTATAGTAATTATTTTCCGATTGGAGTTGCAGTATCACCTGGATCCCTGAAAACGGATGAGGCCGCTCTTATCATTTCGCAATTCAATAGTATGACGCCCGAAAATGCAATGAAGATGGGGCCGATTCATCCACGCGAAAATGAATATTTCTGGAAAGATGCTGATAGCATCGCAGCTTTTGCAAAGCAAAATAATTTAAAGCTTAGAGGTCATACCCTTTGCTGGCACAACCAGGCACCACGTTGGTTTTTTACTGACTCCGCTACCGGTAAACCGGTTAGTAAAGAAGTTTTGCTGAAGCGTTTAAAAGAACATATCACAACGGTTGTATCAAGATACAAAGGGACCATATATGCCTGGGATGTTGTAAATGAGGCGATATCAGACAATCCGGATGAATACTTACGCAACACGGAATTCTATAAAATCATAGGAGATGAATATATAGCAAGGGCATTTCAATATGCGCATGAAGCAGATCCGGCCGCAATTCTTTTTTATAATGATTATAATGAGATCAACCCGATCAAAAGTGAAAAAATTCATCGCCTGGTAAAATCTTTGCTGGATGCAGGAGTACCTATTCATGGCGTCGGACTGCAGGGTCACTGGGCAATCAATGAACCGACTGCATCTCAACTGGACAGCACCATCAGCCGGTTCGCAGACCTGGGTTTAAAACTACAGGTAACAGAGCTCGATATTTCTATATATCCTAAAGAGCATAACGCAAGAGAGAGAAAGACCGTCGACGCAGACACGACGTTTAATCCAGCTAAAGAAAAGCAGCAAATAGATCTATACCGGATTTGTTTTGAGGCATTCAGGAAATATAAAAATGTTATATCCGGGGTTACATTCTGGAATATATCAGACAGAAAAAGCTGGCTGGATAATTTCCCCGTTCGTGGGCGTAAGGATTATCCCTTGTTGTTTGATAAAGAACTGAAACCTAAAAAAGCATATTGGGAAGTTGTCAATTTTTAAAGAACATCAATTACGAAACTCGTGATCTATCATTGAAATAATTTTTTGAGATTTGTCAATGCAAATATTGTATCGCTCTAAGATTTCAGTGATATTGGTTAACACACCCGCGCGATTGTAGATCGCGGGCGATGTCAACACTTTGTCAATATTTGTTGTTGAGTCGGTCAATCTGGCCATGTTATCATTGTACAGGTCCAGGAACTTTGCTTTTTGTGAAGTATAATAATCAGTGCTTCTTATTAAAGTAGGTATACTCTCCACATACATGTCCACTATTTCGTTTTGCAGAACCTCATTTTCAATATTTCCTAATCGGCCTGAAGATTTAAATCCCTCAAAGCGGCCATCGTTTGGTGTTAAACCAGTGGCATTAAATAAATAATCATCATACTTATCCAGGCTGTCCTTGTTTATTTGTTGATCTAATTTCAGGCTTTTCAGATAATTGAAACTTGCCTGGCTGTTTTGATACGATTCTTTATCTGCCTGCATTTCCCTTATATCCTTTCTGAGGTCCTCCCGCAGGCCGGTCAGAAATACTTCTACTTCTTTTTGCTGATGGGCATGTTCACTTCTTTCATGGAACCAGATGGAGAGACTGACAGCGAATACTATGATTATGATCTCCAGTAAAAATTCTTTGACCTTCGCCCAAATGTTGTGCTTTTTATCGCCCCAGATATTATATATTTTTTTAGTATGTTTAATTACTTCCTGTTCAGCCATCTGTTAGTTTTGAGTTGAATATACATCAGATACGGTGAAATTGAAAAGCAGCGGTGCATAATTTATTCGGTTTGATACGAAACCCGGCGTATGAACGTTATTATGTTACAACCCGCTATTCTCCGGTCCCACGAAATCAGAAATTCTTCAGAATTTAATACTAGTTTGTAATACGTTTTATCAAATTTCAACTAAACTGCATGTTAAGGAAACGTTGGTTTCGCCTGCTTTCAATACTTTTATTTTACACCTATTCGGCTGGCGCTCAATTCAATGATACGCTCGCATTGCCAGCTTTGGCTGCAAAAAATTTCACCGTCAATCTGAAGCCATCAGCGCCGGCAAAGGAAAATAAGATAAGCCTTAAGTCCTTTTACGTGCCAGCTGGTTTAATAACTTATGGGATCGTTAGCCTGGAGAGCCATAATCTGCGTCAACTCAATCACAAAGTCAGGGAAGAAATTTACCTGGAAAACCCACATAAAAAACTAGGTGTAGACGATTATCTTCAGTACGCCCCTGCTGTTGCTGTATATGGATTGAATTTCGCGGGTGTTAAAGGTTTGAATAATTTTCGTGACAGGACGCTTATTTACCTGATGTCGGATATCATCTTAAACGCTGCAGTTTCAGGTGGTAAAAAGGTCACCCGCGAACTTAGGCCCGACGAATCAAATTATTTGTCATTTCCGTCAGGTCATACTGCACATGCATTCGCATCAGCAGAGTTTCTTCGCCAGGAATACAAACATGTTTCACCCTGGTATGGTTATGCCGGCTATGCTGTTGCAGTTACAACCGGATATTTAAGAATGTATAATAACAGGCACTGGTTAAGCGATGTTGCGGCCGGTGCTGGTGTTGGAATTGCATCAACTAAAATCGCTTATTGGCTATACCCCAAGGTTAAAAAATTGTTTTTTAACAAGAGCAAATCAGAAAACATTATTATGCCTTCTTATAGCGATGGGTCTGTGGGCATAAATTTCATCCGCCGATTTTAAATCCCTGCTGCCCGGCCTGCTGGCTGAACTTCATGAATATTATTACGGTTTCGTTTTAAAATCAAACCGGAAATAACAGTCACTATAATTCCGACCATAAAGGCAGTTAAAAACATTACCAGTGCTGAGATAACAGGGTTTGCGAACATATTTTTTTCAGCTTCGATGGCCTTTGCCTTTACCTGGAACTCGCTTGCAGAAAGCGTTTTTTGCATTTTCTCTAACTCAGCCAGGTAATACTGATCCAGGAAATCCGGGTTGATGAAAAGTATATATAACAAATCAACAAGTGCAAAACCGATCGAAGGGAATAACGCTATAAGCGCCCCGACTTTTAAAGCCTTGACAAAATTGAGCCGGCCATGATTCACTTTATCCCGGTAGTAGCGGATGCCGGCAAATACAAATAACATTGACAGGATAATTCCTGAATATCCGATTACTTCCTGCCCCTCATAATCATTTGCCTCAGAACCGAAAACCAGCCAGTTAACCAGGAAAAATAAAACAATAAACACAGCACTGGACAAACCATAACGAATCAGAACTTTTTTCATAATTTTTGTTTTTTGGTCAGGCTGTAAAGAAGATGAAGAATCCTGAAAGTTCAGTTACACTTTAGTATGATTTTGTGATGCCGGGCACGAATTACTACTTAAGTATTAGTGTTCATCACCAAAAAACCATTGAATATTGCAAGCCAGGTTTCTATTGGATTATTTTCAATTGCTTTGCCTTGTTTATTGCATCTGTTCTTCGTTCTGCGTCCAGTTTTTGGAAAAGGTTGCTGACATGTTTTTTTACTGTATGAGCAGAAACGAAAAGCCTGTCGGCAATCTGTTGATTGCTTAGCCCCTCATTTATCAAAATGAGAATCTCAAGTTCCCTTTTACTTATACCGCTTTTTTGTAAAGAAGGTGTATTTTCTTCCTCATGCCCGGTGGCTTTTTCCGGGGGCATAGTAAACAACAGGTGGTCGGTTGTTTCAGCTTCGGGAGTCATATCACTTTTCGTGGTTTTGCTTTTCGGCATCTTCCGGCTTATTGCGATTCCTATCATCAAAAAAAGAAAACTGAAACCCGCTATCCAAAGTTCCAACTGGAAGTCAGGTTTTAGCCGGTTGATATTAACCAGACGGAACAACACGAGCAGGCAGAATATTAGCAAAGAAAAAGCTATCACAATGTCTCTCATGTCCTAAATCTAAGAATTAATGATGGTTGTTTTACAGGCTTTGCCTATGTTCAGTATTGACTGGTATTAGTTACATTTAAAGTCATGAAAAAATTAGTACTATTTACCTGCATTCTATTATTATTCACCTCCTTTCAGAAAAAAGGAATTACCTGGGTGGCGATCGGAGATTCTATTACTTATTTGAATGAACATCCTGATGAAACCGGGAACCGGGTCACCAGGGGCTATATGACGCTGGTGAAAGAAAAACTCCCTTCGATAAATTATATCAACAAGGGTTACAATGGTTGGACTTCAGCCGGCATTGGTGATAAGATAGAAGATCTGAACATTCCCACTGCAGATATATATACCATTTTTCTCGGTACCAATGACTGGTGGCAGGGAAGACCAGTGGGCACAATCAATGACTATCAAAACAATACAGGGACGAAAACGTTGTACGGTTCGTTCCGGGTCATCATCAATAAATTGCGTATTCTTAATCCCAAAGCAAAGATTATACTGATTACGCCGCTTCAACGTTCAGATTTCGTTTATATCAACAATATGAAAAACAATGCCTGGGGCTCATATAAAGAGAAAAACGGGCAGTTCCTGGCCGCCTTTGCCGCAGCCATCAATGACATTGGCAGGGCTGAAAAACTGGAAGTTATTGACCTTTACAATAAGAGTGGGATCAACCAAAAAAATATTGTGAATTTCAAAAGGCTTCGTGATCCAAAATCAGGAGAGTATAAAAATTTTAAATATCCCGGGTTTACTTCTGTTCCATTCAACCCGGAAACCGACGAATATCCATATCCCCATGAAGCAATTAATATGACCTATGATGGCTTACATCCCTCCGATAAAGGAAATAAAGTAATAGCCCGGATGCTCATAAAGCTCATGGATTAATTGCTGGATTCAAGCTGTTCTTGCTGCAATATCCGGAGGTAGTTATACGTTATCAATACTTGCCGCCAGCTGTTGCAATCCAGTAAATAACAAAAGAAACAATAGGACAAATAATGATCCTAAACAACGAAAATGCCAAAAGACCCAAATATCTCGATTTTCCTGGTTGACGATGATGCTTTATGTCTGAACCTCTATCAGCAGTTTCTTAAACAACTTGGATACACGCAGGTGCATCTGTATGACAATGGGAACGATTGCATCGAGCATATTTCCCGCCATAAACCGGAAATCATTTTCCTGGATTATAATATGGATGGGCTTAATGGCCTTGATGTGTTAAAACAAATCAAACAGATTGATCCTTCAATTGTCGTGATATTTATTTCCGGCCAGGAGGAGATCTCCATTGCCGTAACAACTATTCAACATGGCGCACTTGATTATATCGTTAAATCGTCACTTAATTCAGAAAAATTAAAAACAATAATGGACCGCGCTGAAGGATCAATTATTCGTACCGGTGCAGCCCCCAGGGCTCAACCATCATTTCTGAAGCGGCTGTTTTCATAAACCTGATCATCGCATTTTCACAATTTGGACCCGTAATTTTTTGCGGGTTTTTTTTGTAACATACTTTGATAAAAAAAATCCGCCCTCATGTATTAGACAAGGACGGACAGATATTATAAAAAGACATTCTTAAGTTTTCCTGGCATTAGTTTCCGACCATTACTTTCCGGACCATATTGAAGCCCGGCTTTTGCAGGCTTAGCAGATAAATACCTTTGTTAACAGATCCTGACAGGGGGATGTTAAGACCGGAGACGTTTATATCTACCATGCCCTGTTGTACGGTTTGACCAGACAATGTATTCAGTTGATACTGGAAGGTTCCACTCAAATTGTTTGTAAAACCATAAATCGATTTGAATGCCGGGTTTACAATTGCCAGTTCCGCGGATATAGTTGCATCACCCGAAACGTTTATCACCTTTGATAAAGTTGACCGGCCATCTTTATCAACGCTACGTAAACGGTAATATGTTGTTCCGGTTAAAGGTTTTGCATCAGAAAATTCATAAGCATCTATACCCTGGATGTTCCTGGCAGTTACAGAACCGATCCTGGTAAAAAGTAAACCATCGTCACTTCTTTGTGGTTCATGATGGCTAACGTTTACTTCGTCTGTCGTATTCCATTTCAATAATACAATGCCGTTATTTTTAACGGCAGAAAAATTCAACAAATGTAACGGAAGGATAAAGGCTATACTTCCAAAAGTGAAGGCACCAAAGGAAGAAATAAGATTTGATGAAATAGCACCGGTAGAACCTGTGCTTCCTGAAGCGGCCCCGCCAACCTGTGTCCAGTTTCCTGAAATATAGTTAGCTACCCGGATATCTGCAATGCCATAATTTGGCATATTGACTTTGGTATCATCCCAGTTCATATTTACATTGGCAGATCCACCACTCAATTTGTTGATTTGCCAGAATTCATTCGGATCAACTATAAAAAGCGGAGAAGTCACGTTCGTGGTATTAGTTGTTGCACCCATATATCTCGTGTTAAACACTGTTGCAGAAGAGATATTGCTAGCTCCTATTTTTCTTTCAATTGTACCATTACCTACCGGAAATGAAAATGCGGTGGTACCGCTTTTCCTGACCCAGCCATTCACATGCCGCGAGTCGCCATCACCGGTATAAGATGATCCTGCCTCATAGATAAGGTAGTTGGGAGTTGCTGATGTTGAAACAATACCTGAAGAAAATGTATGTACTGCAGCAACGCTCAAATCATTGTTTAGACGTACGCCAGCAGCATTATTTGTCACGAGATTATTGGTTCTGAAGACCTGCGTACCACTAATTTGTTGCTGTATGCTGCCATTAAGATACAATGTTCCTGCACCAGCAGCCATCGTTACCTGGCCGTTGGTAATATTCCGATTAACATACAGGCTACCATTATTTGTAAGAGCAGCCCCGGCGGCATTAGTCAGGGATCCATTGATATAAATCAGATCCGAAGCACCGGAAACATACAGCACTCCTGTATTCTGCAGATCAACCTGTGCCTGCAGATTATTGCCAATTGCAAAGGCGATGGTGGCAAGGATGATGTTTTGAAATGGTTTCATGGGGTTTAGAATATTTCTTGAATTTCCATCTTAATTAAGACGTCTCCATTGGGTCCCGTCAGATAAAACCTCTAGGAAATTTGTACCAGTGCTATTTATGTTTGTCGAAGTAGTCGATGAATTGGTTCTTACACTTTCTGACAACGTTATAGACCCGGTACCATGATTCAACAATTTATAAGTTCTGCCCGGGCAGCTGGTGGCGACAGGCAAGGTCCAATTAACGGCCGCACCTGTATTAATCACGACATAATCAGTTGCTTTTATTGTATAATCGCCCGTGCCCGAATAGTATGATACCGACAAAGATCCGTTTACTGACAAAGTTGAGTTTGGCGTTGCATTACCTATTCCAACATTACCTGCTCCCGTAATTCTCATTCTCTCTGCTGCTGCAGGTTGACTGGCTCCCGGAGTGGTAAAAAATATTAGTGGTTTATTGTTACCAAGATTGCCGAGTGTCATATCGTTACCGGCGCCATAGAGGTAAGTGTTATTTACTCCATTAAGAACTGGTATATTTCCAGTGACACCGGTACTATTGTAGCCACTCGAATTGACTCCCATATCGATGTAATTTGTTGTCTCGGTTCCATTATCAGCAGTAGCTACAAGATCTGAACTGGCTGCTAAACCGGCGGACCTGTTCTGAACATTAATCTGCAGATAATTATCAATGCTGCCTTTACCTGTCATCAGGTTATAAGAAGTGGTAGTGCCGGCATCAATAAGTAATTTTTCGGGATTCGAAACGTTGAAAGCATTGGATCCAACTGCCATTCTTCCGCTCTGCAATCTCATAATTTCTGACATGCCATTAACATGATGAAAGCTTTTAAAAACTATTGGCTCATCTCCATCATCACCAATAATGAATTCAAAACCGCCATTGTTACTGGCACCGGTTGATCCAAATTCAAAAAAGTCAGTACCGGCAGAGCTTCCCTTCACACGGAAGTTCCCGTTTACATCTGTATACATCTTGGGCTTATAAAAGTTAGCGGCGGTAGCTTCAAACTGGAGCGCAGAGCGGATATAAGTCACCTTCTCGTTATTGTCGTCATAATCAGTATATGCCTGTGTGAGACCAAGCGTCTGCCTCCGTCCGAACTCGAGATAAGATTGATTATTTGATTTAAAAATCATCTGTTTATCATCTGTTGTGCCGAGGAAATTTGTGGCCGCATTGATATTGCTGTTACCTGTCTGGCTCCAGCTTATACTTGAACTGGTCGGAAGAAAACTTACAATGCTCCAGTTAGTGCCGTTACTTACCACAGTAACAGTCTGGTATAAACCCGTGAGTGACCAGTTTGTTAAACCATCAATCGTTTCACTGGCTGTTGTAGCGATGGTAACTGTTGGAGTCGGGCCGGTAATGCTGGAATTTTTTACCTGGTAACTTCTGCCTGCAATGGAAGCTGCGGTTGGTAATGTAAGTGTAGCTGCCGTGGTACCCGTAAAAACAAGAACATTGTCAGTAATTAAAGCAGCTGTATTTGCAGTAAATGTTCTGTATCCGGTTGATAATGATCCTCTAACATCAAGTGTTGAGTTTGGTGTAGTTGTCCCGACACCTACCTGAGCAAAAGATTGAAAACTGCAGAAGAGCAGACATAAAGAAAGAAATTGGATTTTCATAGTCAGGTTGTTATTATTAATGGAATTTTAATAACGTTCACAATGACTTTTAATTGGACCATAAATAATCTGATCCTGAATTATAAATCCATTACCTAGTAAAAGCTAAGTGGATACATAGAGAGCGGTTGGCAGTGAGAAGATAACAGGTTGAGAATTGAAACAAGAAACGACTAGGGATTTTGCACGATCACAGGTGCAGGTTTCTTTTTGTTAGCGCGGTTGTAACTAAGTTCCCAGTTAAGACCTACTACAAAGTATCTTTCATTTGCGAAAGGATTAAAACTATATACCGGAAAGTTCCATTGTTTATAAGATAAACCAACCAATAGCCCAGGTTCTGTTAAAGTAGCTGTTCTGTAAACCTGTGTATTCTGCAAACTAATACCTGCATATAGCCAGTCAAGCGGTTGATAAGACAATTCCGACCAACTGAAAAAATAGTTATTCATTCGGCTATCGGCGTTTACGCTATACTGTGATTGTGATGAAAAATTAAACCCCCTGAAATCGAATTCTGTATTTAATGCGAGAGATCCGCCACGGCTTTTACCAGCCATACCACCAATCATCGGCGTTATCGAATATGTAAGGTTTCGTTCACCTGAAAAAGTCCGGCCTGCATATAAAGAAAAGGTATTTAATTCGTCGTAATTATAACGCGCTTCAGCATACCAGTTTGAATTGGTTTTGAAATGTGCTACAGGCATTAAAGTGTTCAATTGCCCTATACCCAGGTAAGAATATTGCTCAATCCCTAATTCATGTTGCGAATAAGCCGCAAAGCAAAGAATTTGAAAAAATATAGCAGTCAGGAGGCGACGCATATTTGTTGCTCCGGCTTTTTAAGCTCAACAGCATACATTTCACTTGTAAGAACATCTGCGTTTATCAAACGGTCAAATATAGATATATCTTTCAGGTAAGGATTCCATCCGAATACCAACTCGTTTATTGGCCGCCAGAGGATAACCCAGCTAAATACTTCCATAGCATTCTCAAATATTGAATGCATTGTTTCATTTGATATTGTAAATGCAGCAAGAATCAGATGGCAAATCACCACCATCGATAAACTGAAGCCAAGTAATTTATAAGAGCTTTTTTTGAACTTGGTAAACTGAGATTCCTTTATTGATTTCTGAATAGAGAAATGCCGGCGGACTGCATGTATTAAAGGCTCGACATATTTTTTATCGGATTCATTTTTACAAACAAGTTTATACCGTATTAATGAATATCTCTTGATCGCTACAATCGAGGACATGATATATTGCTCAAATTCCTGGTTTAGCTGCCGCTTATACAAAGGTGACGGATCGTGTATGTTGAAATATGAATCAATAGTATCTTCATCAACAGTCAGATATATGGTGATTTGTTTAAGTAACATTTGGGAAATCCGGATAACTGGTTTAGATGACCTGGTATTTTCAAATCCAATCGGTACAAAAAAGAGGACCAGGGCAATAACCTTAACAAACGAATACAGCTTCGATGTATTATAACCCAACTATGCTTTCTTCCCATACTAAGTGGAAATATCTACAACTAAACAACAAAGTTCAGGAAGAAATTATTATAGCTGCAATGGCACCAGCCTGAAGATCGCATGATGTCTTCAGGTGCCAGGTAGTCGCGTTGCTTTCGCGCTTTTACTTAAATATAAATGCCAGAGCATCATAGTGGCAATTGTCCTATAAGGTTTCCACCGCCCGCTGATTGCAAGAATCATATTCCTGTCTGCATCTGCTGGTAATAACTTTAATGATTTAAGGGCATTTACTGCTGCTAAATCACCGGAAGGAAATATATCAGCCCTTTGAAGCACAAACATGAGGTACACATCTGCGGTCCAGTTTCCAACACCTTTTAACTTTGTCAACTGCAGCCTGATATCTTCATCTTCCATGGCATCGAAAGTTGCCAGGTCCAGCCCCCCGCTGATAATCGCAGATGCAACATTTTTTATATAAACTTGTTTCTGCCTGCTGCAATAACAAGCCCGCATTTCCAGGTCTGTCATTGCAATTATATTTTCCGGTGTAAAATCTGCTACATGTTGTTTTAGTTTTTGAAGTGCGGATAATGCAGAGGCGAGCGACACCTGTTGTTCCAGGATGAAGTGCACAAGGGTCTCAAAATTATTCGGCCTGCTCCAGAGTGGAGGATAACCATAGCTTGCTAAAATAACTGCAAGATCCGGGTCTATCGAGCCAAGTTTATCGCAGATATCATGAAAGTTCCGGGTACTGAAATTCGTCGGCATTGATGATTTTAGATTTTCCTTTCATACCATGAAATTAACCATCTTAACTAAAACCCAGGCAATTTATATCTCCTTCACCTGGCCGTGTACTTTTATTAAGAGATGAAAAAAAGCCACGGCCTGATGGTAATATTCTGCGTTCACTGTTTAAATTCTGCAGAGAGCTCTTTGAGATTATTTAGTTCCTTCAGATCATTTTCAAATGCCGCCTTGTTGTGATTCTTAAAAGCTCCTGCTTTAAATGCAATAAAGTAAATAACAATTGTGATCATAACAATCAGACCGGTTTCTAAGAAAGCTTCCGAAACACTCTTGTTCTCAAGTTTCTTAGGTAAGAAAGAAAAAACTGTCAACACGCCACCTGTAAACATGATAATGCCAAACCAGGATTCTACTCTACTTTTCGTGTCATAAGCAGAAACAGTTTGTTTCAAAAATGATGACAGATCCAATTTATTCAAATCCGCAGGCAAGCTTTGTAAAGATTGTACAAGTGTTATTATCGTTATTGCAACTCCAAGCAGGAGCACACCATAAGGTATAAACTGCCAGCTATAATTAAAGTCAAATGGATTTCCGGCCAGGATCGCAATTAATAATGTCAATACTAAACACATAAGTAAAAGGTATAAAAAGTTACTGCGCCTGATCGCCGAGATCCGCGAGCGTGATCTTTCTTTAAGGATGCTCATTATCAGCTGATCACTTAATTGTTGGGACAAAGACAGTTTTTCATTGTACCTGGCCCATTCCATTTTCAGTTGTTCCACATTCATGTCAATAAGTTTTAAGGATTTTTGTCAATTTCTTTTTTATACGGTTTATCCTGACCCCGATATTGCTGATAGAAAGACCCAAAATTTCGCTCATTTCTTCATAAGAATTCTCATCCAGGTATAACATCACGACCGCTTTTTCCAGGTCATTAAGTTTGTCAATTGCTTGTTGAAGGGAGTGGTTATTATCTAAGCTGTCTGGGTCAAAAGACATATCAGGGATCTCAAATTCGAGGGCGGTAATTGACGACTTACCTACTCTTTTTGTTTCCTTTCTGAAATTTGAAATAGCTGTATTCAGTGCAACCTTGTAGATCCAGGTACTGTTGGAGGACTCTCTTTTAAAACCCGGGAAAGATCTCCAGAGTTGTAACACCACTTCCTGGAACAAATCCCGCCTGGTTTCAGTTTCATGGCAGTAAACATTACAAACCTTGAATATAAGGGCCCGGTGATCATTTATAAGATTGATAAACTCTTTTTCCATCAGCGATGATCGATTTAATTATTAGTCGCATCCAGGGAAGCTTTCTTACAAATGCCAATAAATAATTTGTTCCCTCAAATATATCGGCTATCCAAACAACGGGCTATATATTACTAAAGCATAAGTGTTATTCAATAAAAGTTATGAGAATTATATACCAGGGAAATAAAAGAGGTAAACCTGGCCATACTCAGACGCTGAGTATAACCCCGGGGATAGTACAATGTCAGTGAGAATAGTTACTTCTCAGGATAATCGGGAATATTAAGCCCCAGTATAATATTGTGTGAAGCGGTTTGGACAGGATTACTGGCATTCACTTTAAGAATACCGCTTCCACCACGGTTTTCGTGCCCCGCCCTGATTGAAGCAGTCAGAAATTTATCATCGTCAAAAACCAACTCGTCAATAAAATACTCATTATCAATATTTGGTTCCTTAACCAGTAAGTGTACATGAGCTGGAATATTTTCCTTTGGATATGGAACCGGGCGGATGGTATAGATCGCATAATTCCCTTCGTTATCAGATTTAACCCAGCCCCTTAAATGTCCATGACGTTTGGCTTCAGCAGGCAGTCCCGCTGCAGGCGAATAATATCCCTCGTTATCCGTATGATAATAATACACAATCGTGTTTGGTGCCGGGGTGCGGCCATCTTTCCTGAATATCTTCCCGGAGATGATTAATTTCTGGCCAGGTTCATTCCATCCGGCGCTGGTATCTTTAGAATCTATCCGGGTGGGTACTCCAGCCCACATCACTTCACAACCATCGCAGCGGCCACCCACAATCCTTTTGGATGTTGCTTTTTTATCTTCAGTTTTTTTTTGACTTTGAGCCTGGCAGGAATTAACAATAGTTAAGACTGAGATAATCAGGATTAATATAACCAGGGGGTTAATCAGGTAATTACTTCTCATAAAAAAGTATTTACCTCAAAGTCGGTGGAAGATCAAAAGCCGAAAAATCTATTTGATGAAACGTGCAAAATCCTACATAATCCGTTCATCACCTTTTCGTGTTAAACTGCCAATAACCCTCTATTTCTCACCAACTACCCGCTGAAAATTGCTAAAAAAAACTTCTGAGGTTTTTATAAAAAAACTTGTTAAATTTAGTATGTCCATGGGATGGACCCGAATAACCCCTCATATGCAAAGCAGTAAACTGATCTTATTGAAGTTCCTGCTACCGGGTGCTGTTGCATTAAGCGGATTGGCCGGGTCAGCGCTTTTGATTTTACTTTGCTTACCGGCTATCACCACATTGCTTTTCAAAAATACTAATACGGCTACCACAATAAAGTTGAGCCTTCGTCAAACCTGATTTGTTATCTATCAACATTTTGCTAAAACAAAAATTATGTTGATTTATGCAAATCGGCTTACCGGTATCAGCTATTGATAAAAACTTCCGCACCTGGATTCCCGGATAAATACGGCTGATTGGCCTGAACTAAAAGGTCCCTCCTTCGGTCCTAACCCTTATACATACGCGAAAACAAACTCACCAATTGATTAGTGGATTCCTTTTATCACGGCGGCGGCGCATCCGAGGTCTGTGAACCGGTTATACATATAAGCCTGTGAAATTCCGATTATTGTTTGATTGAATCATCACTAAACTCACACAAAACATGAAACACCTATCAGTCACTTCAAACAAATTTTCTAAGCCATTTTTTCCTGCTCTTTGCCTGTTAGTGATACTGCTGGTTGCCGGTAGTTGTCATAAAATCAAAGACTACCTTGAACCTGAGTTAAAAATCACGACTATTGCAGACGGTTTTGCCATTCCAATTGGCGTAGAGGCCGATCAATATGGAAGGATCTGGGTCGCAGAAATGGGTACCGGGAAAAACGATGGCAAAGTATCCGTCGTTACAAAGGATGGCAAAAAATACCCGGTATATACCGGATTTGATTCTTATAAAATTGATAACGGTGAAATCGAGGGCCCCGGACATTTGCTTATTTCAAATGGGGTGTTATACATCGTAGGTAGTCATAGTAAACTTTATAAAGTCAACCCATCATCTTATCAAACCGGCGACGCACCAAAAGATGCCTCCACATTGTCTTATGAGAATATTGGTGCTTTTGTGCTCGATTACGACTTTAAATACAAGATTTATGAAACACATGCATATGGCATCGTAGCAGGAGATGGCGGAAATATATATCTTACGGACGCGGCCTCAAACGCGGTGCTACGTCGCGCCAGTAATGGAGTACTGAGCATAGTTACAGAATTTGCGCCTATAGCTAACCCTACACCGGTAGGACCCCCACAGATTCACCAGGTGCCAACATCACTGTATTATGACGGGCAGAATCTGCTTGTTACAACTCTAACGGGCTTTCCTTTTCCGCAGGGCAAGGCTACAATCTACAAACTAAGTACAGGCGGGGCCCTGTCTGTATATCAGCCGGGCTTTACAACACTGGTTGATATAGTTGAAGGTGGCAGAAAAGGAAAACTCGTGATGGAACATGGTCAGTTTGGCCAGATGGGCTTTGTTCCAAACTCAGGCCGGCTCGTTTGGACAAATGGAAATTCGATGAAAGAGCTTACCGGGGGATTAAATACACCTGCTGGCCTTAAACAAGTGAATGATCATACCTGGTATGTAACCAGCACTGGTGATGGCAGCCTTTTAAAGGTCACTTACGATTAGTGGTTTCAAGCCGGGTATTAATTTGCCGGTTCAACTTTTAAACGTTTATAATCAATTTCAACAGCCCTGGCAGACTCTCCTGCCGGGGTTATGTTGTAAGAAGTGATCTGAAGATGATCAGGGTCGTCCTGTTTTAATTCTATTCTCCAGCCCCAATGCTGTGGCTCAGGTTCAAGGCTGGCATATGTGCCGGTAAATGCGATTTCATTGGTCGAATTACCCTGTAAAAACATGATACCGGTGCTCATATGAAAGCTGTCTATTAGAACAGATTGCCACTGGTTATGCCGGAGGTCATACCCATAGATAGCCATACCAGACAATGGTTTACCCTGGAAGGTGCTGGCATACTCATGCAAAGCGAACCGGCCCTCAAGAATTGAACGGATAGTTCCCGCAATAGGTGACTCATCTACGGGATCATCCCCTTCAAACCAGGTCCTGGCAGTTCCCTGCCACTGTCCTGAAATCCCAGATAATAATTTGTGTTGTCCATCTTTCAATGAATCGTCAAATTTTCCCATAACGAGATTTTATATACATGAATTTTTATATGATTTATAAATGTAAACAATATCTTCAATGGCATGTTCTTGGTGCTAAAAAAATCTAAAGCAAAAATATGAAAATAGGAAACTGGGAAGTTAACGGTTCCGCCATTGAGTGGAAAGGTAGTGGCCGAAACAGGTTTGTAATAGAAAAGAAAAGTCTCACTGAGAAAATTGAGACCGATGATGAGAACCTTTCCTTGTATAAATGGATTGTGCTCGCTACAGATGAAGAATGGTTAACTGAAGATGACCTGTATGATCTGAACTTTGCTTTCGTTTATGCCGCAGCGGAGGGAAAAGCCGGGTTCGATTACCAAATGTTTGATGAAACATTATCTTATCAGTACAACCAGCTGGAAGAAGAGGATGATGAAGATGAGGAAGATGATGATGACGATAAAGATGGTGATGGCGATGCGCCGACTGGTGGTAAATTGGCTGAACTTAAACAGCAATAAAAAACCGCTGAACGAGGCACTCTTATTTTAGTGCCCGTAAAGAGGAAATAAACTTACTGGTATTATAGTTGGCCATCCCTTCATGTTTATGGAACAGTTTCCCAACTTTATCGAATACCAGGGTGGTGGGCAATGTGCCGGAATAAAAACTATCCGGTGCACCGCCGGATGCACTATATAAAGGAAGCTGATACTGATGAGCCTGCAAATACTCAATGGCTTTGGTAAGGTCTTCATCTTCACTTACAAAAAGGAAGATAATATCTTTATCATTTTCAAATTCCTGGTAGAGCTTGCTAAGGGAAGGCATCTCCGCCCGGCAAGGAGGACACCAGGTTGCCCAGAAGTTGATAAATACAATTTTCCCTTTCAACGATGCTGATGACAAACTATTACCTGCGGTATCAACGAATGTAAGTCCAAGTTCGCCGATAGTTGATGCAGACAATGCCGGATGTTTATCTACCTGTGCATTAAACAAGCCCGTATGGATCAATTGTCGCATCATCCATGACTTTGCATCAGGCACAAAGATGAGCAGTAATATAAAGGTGATCAAAGAGATGTTTAATACTTTGCCACCATGTTTTTTTAACCAAACTGATCCTGGATTCATAATCTTACTTCAATTTATTAAACTAATATGATGATACCAGGGATTGATTCCGGCTTGCCCGGATTAATACAATCGCAACGGCAGATAGAACTTCTAGATAGTAATTTTAACAGCATAAGCATACTCCTTTTTCACAGATTCAGGAACGATTATTTCCAATCCATCGGGCGAATTTCTGAATTCAAGATTAAGATTGTTTCCAACTAATACAACACGCTCAATTTTTCCGGGATAATGGGTGGCATTTTCTGCAAGTGATTTAATCACCAGTTTATTTTCAAGCGGTGCACCCAATGGAATAGCATATAAAAATTTTCCCTTTTTTGTGAACCTTATATCTTCCCGGGTGAAAGGTTTTCCTTTGCCTTCATTAAATCCCTGTGCATTTATAGCAACAGCCGAAGCCATGGCAGGCCCTTCGCCGAACACTTTCCATGGTCTTGTACTGTAAATACACTCACTATATATACGCATCCATTTGCCTATTTCCTGAACAATAGTTCTTTCGTCAGCATCTATAGTGCCATCACCCCGGACCGGAACACTCAATAACAAATTTCCATTTTTACTCACAACATCAATCAATGTATGGATGACTGTTTGAGCGGATTTGTATTTATGATTTACAAACACACGGTCATCATAATGCCAGTTGCCGATACAGGTATCGGTTTGCCATGGTAAGGGCTCGATACTGTTGCTTTGCCCTCTTTCAATATCCCAAACCAGGCATTTCCGTTGTTCTTCATCAAGCACTTTGCCATTGATGACTGCCTGTACTGAACCTTTTCGAAATATACTTTTATTATACATATGCGCTGCGATCTTCAGGCCGGCATCGCTTACCGGCCATAAAGGCAAAGCCGTATCATCAAAGTAAAGCAGGTCGGGTTCATATTTGTCGATGAGTTCGATGGTACGTTTATAAAATTTGTCAATATAAACTTCTGATGGAGGTGATACACCGTCGCCCCAGTTCCACTGTTTATGAATCGTTGAATTATCAAAACTGTTTTCGCTGAGTGGATGACTTTGTGCATACAATTCCTGTGGATCAAGTCCATCCCACCATTTGCCTTTACCGTCTTTTGTTGTCAACGAACCGTCATAAGGGGTTCCGGCCTTTGGCCCGGTCTTATCGGAACGTCTTGAAGTTTCATACCAGCTCCAGGCATGAGAAGCATGTACGCTGGTGCCAAAATACAAACCATTTTTGCGGGCAGAGTTGGCCCATGCTCCGATTATATCTTTTTTGGGTCCGACACGTACCGAGTTCCAGGGTTGATGCGTGCTGTTATATAAATCAAGATTGTCATGATGATTGGCTAAGGCTACAAAATACTTTGCGCCGGCTGACTTATAAAATGAAAGCAATTCATCAGGTTTCCATTTGTCGGCCTTCCATTGATGTATTACATCTTTGAAACCAAATTGAGATGGATGTCCATATTTCTGAAGGTGGATCTTGTATTTATCCGTTCCTTCCATATACATCTCCCTGGCATACCAATCACCGCTTTCCGGTTGACATTGAGGACCCCAGTGTGCCCAGATGCCAAACTTTGCATCGCGGTACCATTCAGGAACTGAATATTGTTTCAGGGATTCCCAGGTTGGCTGAAATTCCATCGGAGTCATCCCGGTTGCTATTTTATTTATTGCCGCTGCTGATATTTTGTTTGAAACAGATAAAGATGCAATTGCACCTGCAAGGGATTTGACAAGTTTTCTTCTGTTCATAAGTATTGAATTGGGTTATTTCTTTGGAAAAGAAATGGTCGTACGCAGCCTTCGTAAAAAAGCTTCATCGAGATTAGTTTTACTTTTTACTGACACTATGGTAAGTCCGCTCCTGTTCTCAGCAAGTGTGGTGAAATATGCCAATTCAATGTTTGCATACCTGTCATGGGAATCTTTAACGTTGCTTCTTTTACCAAACAGGGCATCCGCTTCATCAAAAAAAAGTATGTTGCCACTTTTGTCGGCCTCATCAAAAATCTTTGTAAGATTTTTTTCAGTTTCACCAATATATTTTGAAACGACCTTTGAGAGATCAACCATCGTCGTTTCAACACCTGCCTGTGTGGCGAGTAAATTTGCAATGAGGATTTTAGAAGAAGATGAACTGCCGTCGAACAAAGCAATTATTCCTTTTGAGGGAGGGGGCTGATTGCCCCTGTCACGAACATGTGATTGCGTTACCAAAATATTCAGATCCTGAATTGAGCTTATCATATCCTGATCTATCAGCACATCATCATAAACAAGATCATGTTTTGGTAAGTCTTTGTTTCCGTGGATAGCCGAAGCAAGGGCAGTTTGCAGTTCTGCCGGAGTATTATAGAGTTTTTGCATAGCAATCTCAAAGCTATGAGATTTTAGCATGCGGTCAAATAAGGGAAAGCAGGAAGGAAAAAAGCTCCGGACCAGTCGATCCGGAGCCAGGTGTGTTAGTAACCGGGATTCTGAAACATTTGTTCAGGATCGAGCCTGGTTTCATTCAGGGGAATAGGGAAATAATAATCTTTCTCGCTGATATTACTAAGGGGTGAATTATTGTAGTCAGACTGGCTCTTTTGTTTGAAGTAAGCCACCAGTTCTGAAGGATTAAAAAATCTGACGAGGTCATGCCATCTGTGGTGTTCAAAGGCCAGTTCCACGCGCCTTTCATGAAGGATAGCCAGTTTTAGCGTAGGATACCTAGAAGCATAAGCCGGGATGTTCATCATTGCAATGTAGCCTGGCATACCTGCCCTGGTTCTCACCATATCAAGGTATGTGATTGCCATAGCATTTTCATTCAAACGCATATGCGCTTCGGCCAGGCAAAGAATAATATCGGCATATCTTAACAATATCCAATCGTTTCCACCATAACCCAGAGTTCCGGCAGTAGCACTTACATCGCGGAATTTTGTAATGAAATAATCCTGAACAGATGGATGTGCTGCATATTTAATGGAATATTCAGTACGTTTATCACCGGTTTCGAATTCTTTTCTCAGATCCGCTGAAAGCGTTCCGCCTACGCCTGTTGACACAACCAACGAGTTAATTGTTTCGCCACGCGCCTGGTTATTACGGGCTATTGCTGATGAATATGTTGGATCTCCCTGTTTATTTGAAATCTGCCATATGATTTCTGCATTTGTTGATTTTTTTGACACGTCAAATACATCAGCAAATGGTATATCAGCCAGGTTTGCAAATGTGCGTTGATTGTAGCATGCGAGGAGATATGTTTTTGCGTTGTTCAGATTTGCATTCGAATTTGAAACATCAACACCTGACGCCGCCATCGTGAGATATACTTTACCCAGGAGTCCGTTTGCTGCCTGCATGGATACGCGGCCCTTGCCGGCAGCAGGTTGAATAACAGGCAATGAACTAGTGATTACATCTTTCAGATCTGCTATTATCTGCTGATAAACGGTTTCCCTTGATTCACGCCTGGTGATTGCTTTTGCTTCGTCAGGGTTGTTCAGCCTTTCTGTAACCACTGGAACCTCACCAAATTCTTTTACCAGGTTGAAATACATAAAAGCCCTGATGAACTTAAGCTCAGCGATATACTGATTTTTGGTTGCTTCGTTCGAAAATGCAATTTTATCAATCTGCGAAAGAACAAGGTTAGCCCTTGATATAGGATTATACAATGCTACCCAATGGCTATACAGATAGGTGTTACTTGGTGATAACGCAAACGCAGTAAACTGAAATGGTTCACCATTGTTGGATTGATTATCTGTTGAATTTACATCATCTGAACGGTCGTCCGTCCAAGTGCCCGAACCCTCGCCTACAGCGTTTCCGGTTCGCAATGCCTGGTAAACACCACTTACTGCGAGGCTGATGTCATTTTCAGTCTGAAAATTTTTATCTATTGATATCGAATTCGGTGGATCCTGCTCAAGAAATGATTTGCTACAGGAAACTCCGAGCGTAAATGTTGCTATTGCAACGAAAAATATTTTTGATTTCATCTGTTCTTTTTTATTTGATTTGAGCCTGGGATAATCGAATGGTAGTTATTTACCTGATCTTAGAACACTACTCTGATTCCTGCATTGTATCCTCTTACAAGTGGATATTTACCATAGTCAACACCAGGAGTCAGATTGCTACCATTGTTATAGTCGACCTCAGGATTGTATCCCAGGTAGTTTGTAATTGTGAATGCATTATCAACTCCAACGTATAAACGAAGATTTGTGATGCCGATCTGCTTAAGTCCGTTTACATTTCCCAGACTATATCCTAAAGTCAGGTTTGTACATCTGAAATAGGAGCCATCCTGCAGATAATAATCAGACAAACGTGTACTATTACTTTGGGTTCCACCTCTTGAAGCGCGGTAATCATGACCGTTGCCCGGTTCTGATTCGCTCCTATAGCGATTTGTAAGTACCTGGTAATTATTACCGGAACCTTCCATATTCCTGATATAATAGTCCTGGCCATCAAGAACTTTGTTTCCCTGGGAGCCATTAAACGATGCACTCAGGTCAAGGTTTTTATAAGCAAATGTGAGATTAAACCCATAGGTAAAATCAGGATATGGCGAGCCAATTACATCTTTGTCAGCTTCATTTACAACACCATCACCATTGTTGTCGATAAAATAAAGGTCACCGGGGTTAAGTGGAGTACTTGAATAACCGACAGATCTTGGAGGTCCTTTCAGTACATATCCTTTTGGAAACGACCTGTTGTTCGCGAGGTAGACGGCGTCATCGGCAGCAATATTAGCCATATCCGACGCCCTTACCATCCCTCCGACTTTCAATCCATAAAACATACCAATTGGCTGTCCTTCCCTTGTGACGTGAGTTACATATGATCTTTCTGCGCCAGCCCTGAAAATTTCACTCGCTCCATCAAGACTTTTTACTTCATTTTTATTGGCCGTGATATTACCACTGACATTGAATGAAAAGTCTTTGGTGCGGATTATTTTAGCATCCACCTGGAGATCAAATCCATTGTTCCTGATATCGGAATTTTTCAGATTGGTCAATACGGTAGTAGTCCCGGATAAGGCAGAAACATTTTTTTCATAAAGAAGATTGAAAGAGCGGCCAACATAGTAATTGGCAATGATACCAATCCTGCCGTTCAGGATAGTGATGTCTGTTCCAATATTGTATTGGGAAGTCGATTCCCAGCCAAGTTTATCATCAGCCATTTTTCCGGCCCAGGTTGCACTAACGATGTTGTTTCCAATCACTGTTCCACCTGGTTGAGCAAGAAGTTGCAGGTATTGATAGTTGCCAATATTATTATTACCACTAAGGCCCCAGCTTGCCCTGAGTTTTAAAGTTGACCCGGCACCGAGCCAGTCATTGTAAAAGTTTTCGTTTGAAATGTTCCAGCCACCTGAGACAGATGGAAAGACGCCATAACGGTTCTGCGGACCAAACCTGGAGGATCCGTCGGCACGGATGGAGCCGGAAATATAATATCGCTGATCATAGTTGTATAAAACCCGGCCAAGATATGATACCAGTGTAGTGGTAGATTTGCCTGTGTTACCGTTTAATAGAAAGCTACCGGCTGCCGCACCCTGGGCAGTAATTTCCGGAACAAGGTCGTTACTGAAATTTTTTGCTGTTACGCTTGTAAGATCAGTATAAGTTTCCTGTGCTGTGTAACCGGCCAGGGCATCAATACTGCTTTTTCCAAATTTCTTATGATAGTTCAATGTGAATTCTGCAAGTTTGTCCTGGGTTTCCAGCGTCTGGCTTGAAGCTTGTGCTGCTGCTATTGCCTGGGCGGACCCTGGCGGATTTTCACCACTGCTTAACGTGGTCGGGTAAAAATATTCGTACTTCTCATTATAAGTTTGTAAACCCAGGTTCACTTTTGCAGTTAGCTGTGGAATTATTTCGTAAGTAACATTACCGTTGAATGTGGATCGCATACCCTTACGCGTTATATTAACCTTTTCTGCCAGGGCAACAGGGTTCTCAATACCCTGGAGGCTATATGTAAATCCATCAAATCTTTCCGCGGCTTTGCCAAGTTGTAATGAACCGTCAGGATTATATACAGCAAATATTGGCATCATAACCAGCGCTCCCAGTATTGGTCCCTGGTTGAAACGTCCTTCCTGTACTTCGCGTCCGTTTGTGTTGGTCACTGAAGTACTGGTACTGAATTTCAGCTTTTTACTTATTTCGCCGTCAATGTTTGCGCGGAAGTTTATGCGTTTCTGATAAGTTGCGGTTAAAATTCCCGGCTGATCCTGGTAACCCCCGCTGATCGCATATCTTACTCCTTCCTTACCACCCGAAAAAGACAGGCTATGTCTTTGAACAAGTGCTGATCTGTATAACGCATCCTGCCAGTCTGTATTAAACTCCGGGGTGATCATTTTTTGAGAAGGGAAATCATAGATGGCCTTAATTATAGTGCTTCCGCTACCACCACCTTTTGCAATACGTGTGTTATTATCATCAGAATAATAACTATCATTCCAGGTAACACCATTAGCAATGAGGATATCTTTATAGCTTCCGTTACGGCCATCAATGAAAAGCTGTGCGAATTCTGACGAATTCATCAGCTTCACTTTTTTGGCAAGTTCTGTGACTCCTATCTGGTAATTATATTGTAATGTACCTTTTCCAAGTTTGCCGCGTTTCGTAGTGATCAACACAACCCCGGCTGATGCCCTGGAACCATAAATAGCTGCTGAAGCAGCGTCTTTAAGTATCTCTATAGATTCGATGTCATCAGGATTAATAAAAACATCATTACCTGCTGTATTTGGATTATAACCTCCTGTACCGGTGCCTCCATTTCCGGGACCGCTATTTATATTTCCACCGACAGCATAGCCATCGATCACGTACAACGGTTCAGAGCTCGCATTGATCGAACCTATACCTCTCACACGGATTTTTGTTCCCGCATAAGGCGCTCCACTTACCTGTGAAACCTGTACCCCTGCTACCTTTCCTACCAGCGCCTGGCTGAGTGTGGGCGAAGACAGGTTTAGTTCACTTGACTTCACGCTTGAGATAGCGCCGGTAAGATCACTTTTACGTAAGCGTTGATAACCGATTGATACTACTTGTTCGAGTGACTGAACATCTTGTTTAAGGGTTAAACGAATCGAATTGTCTGCTTTGGCAGTCAGCTCCTGCGACTCAAAGCCTGATGATGACACAACAAGGATAGTTCCCTCTTCCACTTGTAAAGAGAACTTACCTGACTTGTCTGTAATGGTTCCCTGGTTGCCGGTTTTAGCACTTATGCTTACTCCCTGCAAAGGCAAATTTTTATCATCTGTGATTGTTCCTGCTACTATGACCTCCGCAAATGGGCCGGAATCTGTAGGATCACAAAATGCTGTACCCGGGATAATTAGCAATGCCAGGTAAAAGAAAAAAGAGACAATGGAATAAAATCTCACTTGCATGGTTGTTTTAATTGGTTGGTTAATATTTATAATTAATTTTTTATGGTCATCATATTCACATTGTTCTTTCTGGATGATGAAACAGCAATTGCTTTTCCATTTTTATCCAGGAAAGCAAAACCTTCCAGCTCATCAGCGCGATCAGTATCCACCACTTTAACTACATATTCTTTTCCAGTCTCCAACGATTTTGAGAGATCAAGAAAAGTGAGTCTCCACCGGCGCCCTTCGATCTGGTTCTGAACCAGCACAACGATATTTTCTCTGCCCTCAATAAAATGTATATTCTGAACCCATGGTGAACAGCTAAATTTCTTAAAGACAACATTTTTCTGAGATGTTGAGTCAGCTTTGCTGAGAGCAACAGGATCATACAATCTCACTTCGTTGTTTTTGCCCCCATAATCAGCTGTTGCTACATACCATTTATTTTTATATTTCACGTATTCGGGTCTTGTACCCTGAACACATGCATCATCACTTATAGTTCTTTTAAGATTTCCGTCCAGCGTTCGTGTTTTTTGCAACCCCTCCCAGTTTATATGATAAATAACAGCCTTCCATAATGTGCCTTCCTTATTCAGGCGGATGCTGTTGCCAATAAAAACCGGCTGACCTGGTTGATAAGCAATACCTGTCGGATGATTGATAACATCAGTATCATTCATGGTTAAACGGATTTCATTATTTACGCGAACAAGGCTGTCGTCTTTCATTTTATATTCCCTTATTACACCGACTTCACGATCACCGTAAAGAAATATTCTGTCGTTTTGAACTGCAATCCCCTGGCAGGCACCCGTTGAATCAACGGAGAATGACCGTTCTATAGGGATATTAATATTTGAATTGTAATAGCCAGTGACAATACTTATTGCCAGGATTAATAACAGTTTCATTAAACTTTTTTTAGCAATTTGTATTGAATAATCTCTTATACAGCTTTCATTTCCATGCATACCTCACTATTATTTTCTGCTATAATTACAGTCAATAAACGAGGTGACACAGACTAAGATGACAATACTACCGTCTGGTAATGGGGCAAGCAATAATTTTCAGGTATGACCTGATACTGAAAATCCGACAACAATCATCTGACAGGCAATGGAGTTAGTAACAGGGATAGTGGGTATGCATAAGCTTAAGGGTCCATCGGCTCATTTGGATCAATATGCAAGGCTTCAATCAATGGATAAAATTCAAGAAGTGTTTCGTTTAATCTTTTTCCTACCTTAAATGGTACATGATCCAATTCTTTTTGACAACGGGCCGCCAATGTCGTTCCAATGCTAAAGCTTTGACCACGGGTAGTACAGGTTAATGCAACTTTTTCAAAGGGGATACCATATCGGAACATCAGCCTCGCTGCGTTTCGCATATTTGTTGTGGTATGGCGCGCATGGGGATCAATTATGATAGCCGATTCAGGAATGCCAAGTTCATGTATAAGGTATTGCTTCATTTCAATTGCCTCGTTGAACTTAGTCTTATAAGGATGAACTTTGCCGCCTGAAGGAATGATATAAGGTGCAAGTCCTTTTTTATATTCGATTGCGGCCAACTGGCATCTCACAATTGCTTCGGCACTTAAGGCTACACCTGGATCTCCGGGCCCGGCGCCTGGTACGAGAATCACCGAATAAGGAAATTTCTGCCAGTTAGTTTTAGCTATGGTTTCAAAGGCTGCCCGGTTCTCTCCAACCTGCATTGGCTCAAAATCAGCTGCGAGGGCCCTCTCATTCATTTCAATAAACCTTAAAGCGAACTCGAGCGGCAAAGTATAAAAAAGGGTACGATCAGAATGCTTTTCATTGCTCATCCATGCAGTATTGTAGATAAGGCCTGCATGACCGGCTGTAACCATTGAGGTGTCTTTTTGATCTGCTACGTGCAGGCTAATCGAATCAATATTTGGGTAGTTTGGCTTTAGACCGCCCGCATAAACTCCGATAGCAAAATTGATCCCGCGCGCATCCTGTTCCCAGGCTTTAACAAGCATTTCTTCGGGTTTCAGCTGCTGATACAAGATATATGTGCCGGAAGGAATCAAATCTGTTTTAACCAATGAAGCCAATGGACTACCAGGGCTACATAATAAAGACAGTCGCTTACTCACCTGCTCAATCTCAGCGTTGCTAAACTGAAGTGTAGAAACAAGACAAGCTTTATTTCTTCCACATGTTTTAATAGCAGCGAATAAAGACTCTTTTTTATTTTTTGTAATTTGTTTCAATTCGGTATCTGTCGACAATATTGAAATCAAATCGGCCCTCTCAGAAAAAAGGGTAAGCAAATAATAATTTTTTGATTGCACAAAACCGCCATAAGTATGCAGCTTGTATTCCTTAACTGGCCTGACTGGCAAGTCTGGACCGATAGCTAATGTTTTGTTGGGGTGAAGATTCCCGGCATTATCTAGGCCTGTTGATAAAGAGCCTTTTGATAAAGAGCCTGTTTCGGCAACTAGATGTTCACCGGCGACTGGTGTTGACTGGGATTTAACAAAAGAATTATTGAACAAAAGAACACTGAGAAGTAAGTATTGCTGTAAAACGAAATTCGTGCGCATTAATTAAAAGTTGATGCCGCAAAAGTAATTTCAACAACGCTACATCAAGAAACATTAATACGACTTAATGATTTGATATCGAACTGATCATTATTTAATAACAAATCGGTAACGGTATGGATACATGTTCATGCTAACATCCGGATGGCATAATTGATTTATTAAAAAGCAGGGATTTGAGTAACCAGGAGTTTAACAGAGACTGGAATAAATAACTGGTTCGTAACGGAGATTAGGATAAATAACGGGGATTATAGTAAATAAAAAGCTTCCAGAGCAATGCAATGGAAGCTGATAACAATATGACTATGTACGGAGGGAATACTAATATCTAGTTCGCAGTAACTAAAGGAAGTTCAAGGACCTCCTTCTTCTTATCACTCTTTTTCTGTTTTGGCAAACCGGCTGTTAAAACCCTGGTGGCTTTTTTCACTTTCCGGTTAAATTTTTTTTCGCCAAGAGTTTCCCTTAGATCCATCAGGTTTTTTGCAATTGTAGTTGCAATGTGTTGACGTAATATCTGTTTTTTTGTTTTTTTCTTTAATTCTGACATAAATTCTTGTATTGATTGCTTACAAACTTAACGATAAGATAATATACCTAATGTTAAGTTTTCACCTTTTTTTTAATCCTAAGCTTAATATGCAGGTCATATTAGGATAGTAATTTCACATTTTATGGCAAGCAATCGTTAAACGGCGTTCTGTTTCTACGGGATGCCTTTTTTTATTAGCAAAACCCAGGGTTGGAAGCAGGTAACTTAATATACAGGTTATATGGGAGTGTTAGATTTGCATTCTCATGTGACTTAAATTTATTTGGCTGCCTGTTTCTACAGGCGGCTTTTTATTTTAACACGGTGTACAACAATCTGTTTCCTTGAGCTAATGCCGTTCTTCAGCTAACAATCTGATCGCATAAACCAAAGCTTAAAGTCATTCCCGCTCCTCCAAGACCATCGCCAACTATCAATTCTCCTTCCTGGTTTTGAGAAACCATAACATGTATTCCTGACTTGAGATATTCAGGATTTGTCTGCAAAAAACGTGATTGCAGATCTTTCAATGAAGGTGCTGACTCAAAAAAAAGGAAATTCCGATTATACTTCTGATTCTACTTACGCAGAAATAATGACTGATGGGATCAATCAGAAAATAGAAAATCAATCGGAAAGAAAAAATTAACACGCATAAATTATTGGTCATGAAAAATACTTCATGACATTCTATGCTATACCGATTAAAATGCATGCAAAAAAGATTAAACTTTTTCGTGCGGATTCAATCAGGACAAAAATGCGGCTTAGGGGAATGCGTTCTGGAAATGCAAGTATCAGGAAAGTTGCGCTTGCAGTTTATTCGCCAGCTGCAGTAGTTCATCAGAAGTGAAAGCTGTTAGCGGAAGTATGCCTACAGCTATTCTTCTTAGCTTGGTAATTTGCTCTTCAGTTAAAACACTTAAATACTGGTATAATTCCAGGTAATCAGTCAGCGTTGGTTTTGTTGAATTGGCGATCATATAAAATGATTGAAGCCGCAAGTAAATGAATAATCGGAACCTGCAATATTAATTCTGACAAAAGTGGATAAGTTCTTTAAAGGGTGCATATCTTATAATCTTTTGTTTTTCAACAATAGAACACATTATTAAAATAATTATACTAAAGTAAGTAACTGCCAGCTGCAAAAAACCAGCCGCTTCGAAAATTGAAAATTTAATGAACCTTGCGAAGGTAGCTGGTGATTACTGCCCGATAAGGTTTGAGATCGACCAATGATATTTAACTTTGGAATTCAAGTTAATTGTGAACCAACCCAAAGCGCATTGGCCAAAAAATAAATTAATAAGATTGACATTTCATGGACATAGAATCATTCCGTAATTACTGTTTATCACTGGCAGGTACAACTGAAGAATTTCCTTTTGGGCCAGATACCATCGTTTTCAAAGTGGGTGGAAAAATATTTGCACTTGCAGGCATTGAAAACTTCGATAGCATAAATCTTAAATGTGATCCGGAACTCGTAACAGAACTAAGGGAAAGATACCCGGCAGTACAACCAGGGTATCATATGAATAAAAAACATTGGAACACAGTTCTTATGGATCACACAATAGCTGATTCTATGATAAGGGAATGGATAAAACACTCTTACGAGCAGGTGGTCGCAAAACTTCCAAGAAAAAAAAACGGTTGAAGATCTCAATTGTTCTATAGAATTGTAAACTTCTTCGAATGATAATCGTGTAATAAATTGTTGTCAGGAGGAAGTTCCGTAATCAGGTAATCTATTTCATCCAGGTCAGCAATCTTCATTTGCATTGACGAATTGAGTTTCTCAGAAATTGTAAGTACAGCAATATTCTCTGCGGCCTTTAACATGGCCTTTTTTACATGTACCGTTTCCCAATCAGAATCCGTAAGCCCGTTTTTTATATCAATTGCGTTGATCCCAAGTATACAAAGATCCGCCCTGATACCAGCCAATGATGCATATACATCCCCGCTTACCACCATTTGACTGTATGTAGAAACGCAACCGCCGATCATTATCGTTTTGATATGTGGTTTATCTAACAGGCTCACAGCAGTAAGGGGGTTAACAGTGATGAAGGTGGCACGGAAGGTATCGGGTATTCGTTTAATAAATTCCCTCACGGAAGTACCACCACCGGTAAGCACAATCATCTCGTCTCTGAGCAATGCAACGGCCTTATCTGCAATGATGATTTTATCTGCCTGGGCATAAGTTTTCGCTTGCTGGCCCACGTGATATGCCGCAGTCATTACCCCTCCTTTGATACGAATAACCAGTCCTTCATCTGCCAGTTCGTTTATGTCACGGCGGATAGTATCTTCCGAAACATCAATTAGTTTCACAAGATCTGCAAACATCAGGCGGGTGTGAATTCCCACTTGCCTGATTATAAGTTGTTTTCGTTCTTTTTTCTGAAGCGCGATTGGGGCTTCAGCCTTGGAAACTGAGTTACTTGGCATAGTTTAATGGGCAATCTAGCAATCGTTGTCAAAGCCACCGGCGGCCGTGTTATGGTCGCGATTCTCATGCGGGGAATCACTGACAATTTATTCAATTATTCACACATATATAAAAAAAAACAAGGACCCATAGAAAAATACTGCCGGCGATTTTTAGAATAAATTTTACTCATCTTTGAAGCAGGAACTAACAATTATTCACAACCTCGTCAATACTAACTAATAAACTGAATTAATGACAATGGAAACTAAAACAGCAGATAGCCGGCTTGAACAACTTGGACTCGAATTACCTCCCGCACCAACACCGCTTGGAGTTTATAAACCTTATCTCATCGACGGTAAATATCTTTATCTCAGCGGGCATGGACCGGTACAAAAAAACAAAAGCCTGATAATTGGACGTATCGGTCAGGATCTGGATAAGGACCAGGGAAAGCTGGCCGCAAGGCAGGTAGGCCTGGCAATGTTATCCACTATAAAGACAAACCTTGGCAGCCTGGATAAAATTAAACGGGTTATAAAAGTGCTCGGGATGGTAAATTGTACCAGCGATTTTCTTGCGCATCCTTATATCATAAATGGATGCAGTGAATTGTTTGCTGCAATCTGGGGAGACGAAAACGGGGTTGGGGTGAGAAGTGCTGTAGGCTTTGGCTCATTACCTGATAATATTCCGGTTGAAATTGAAGCAATGTTTGAACTTAATTAAAATTCATAAAGCCAACTATTCAATCAAAAGTCAACTATTCAATCAACCAGGCACATTAACACAAACAATTTTCAGAAACATAACACAATCATGTTTATTATAGATGCCCACCTTGACCTCAGTATGAATGCCATGGAATTGAACAGGGATCTGCGGTGGAGCGTAGACGAAATCAGGAAAAGCGAATCAGGAATGACTGATAAACCTGACCGGGGAAAAGGTACCGTGTCTTTACAGGCATTAAGAGAAGGAAATATTGGTATAGTGGTTGCAACACAGATCGCGAGATATGTATCACCCGGAAATCCATTGCCCGGCTGGCATTCACCGGAGCAGGCCTGGGCTCAGACTCAAGGCCAGCTTGCCTGGTATAAAGCGATGGAAGCAAAAGGTGAAATGCAGATGATCTCAAACCTCCATGACCTGAATGCACATCTTGATTACTGGCAAACTGACCATCGTTCATTAAAAAAAATTGGTTACATACTCAGTCTTGAGGGTGCAGATTCTTTAGTGACGATCGATCATTTGCATATAGCTCATAACTATGGGCTTCGCGCTGTAGGGCCCGCGCACTACGGCCCCGGTCGGTATGCGAATGGAACAGATGCTACCGGTCATCTGAACGAAAGTGGGAAAAAGTTGATCTTGGAAATGGATAAGTTAGGAATGATACTGGATGCGACCCATTTATGTGATGACGCTTTCTGGGACGCGCTCGAAATTTATAGTGGTCCGGTTTGGGCCAGTCACAATAATTGCCGCAACCTGGTTAATCATAACAGGCAATTCAGTGATGATATGATCCGTGCCCTCATACAAAAAGGTGCGGTAATCGGGGGAGCGCTTGATGCCTGGATGATGGTTCCTCATTGGCAAAGGGGTATTTCAACACCTGAAGCTACTGAATGCAATCTTGAAAAATTGATTGATCACCTGGTACATATTTGTAGTATTGCCGGAAATACAAATCATATAGGTATTGGTACTGATCTGGATGGTGCCTTTGGAAAAGAGCAATGCCCATATGACCTTGAAACTATAGCTGACTTACAAAAAATTCCCCACCTGTTAAGCAGGCGGGGATTTAATGACGTTGACATTGAGAAAATCATGCACAAAAACTGGCTCATATTTTTGAACCGTGCATGGAAGGATTAATTAGTCCAGGCTATTCACCAGGTTTAATTAACCCCACCCTTTCTTGTAGCTTTTGTTTGTTTTGGCCAGGCCATAGGTTCACCGGTTCTTGGATTTAGTCCCATCACACGTTTGTCGCGGGAAGTGGTAGCCGGATCTTCACTGGCCATATATATGAGTATTGCAGTGAGGATTGCATTATTTCTGACATCGTCGAAAACAATCTTATCATAGGTATCCCGGTTTGTATGCCATGTATAAGTGCCATATGACCAGCTTGTTGAACTCAATGAAAACGCAGGTGCTCCAACTGCAACAAAAGACGCGAAATCGGAACCTCCGCCGCCGGGTACACCGGGAAAAGTAGTTTCAATCTGCGTGCGAATATCAGCCGGAACCTTAGCAAGCCATCTGCCCAGATAATCGTATGAATTGATAAATCCCTGGCCCGATAAGTTTACAACCCGACCTGTTCCATTATCCTGGTTAAATAATACCTGCAGTTTGTCAACAACTTCCGGATGATTCTCCACAAAAGCCCTTGAACCATTAAGGCCTTGTTCCTCAGATCCCCAATGACCCACAAGTATTGTTCTTTTTGGATTCGGATATATCTTCTTTAATATGCGCATTGCTTCCATCATGGTAAGTGTTCCGGTACCATTATCGGTAGCCCCTGTTCCACCATCCCAGGAATCGAAATGGGCTGAAAGCATTACATATTCGTCAGGTTTTTCTGAGCCACGTATTTCCGCAATTGTATTAAATGTGGGAACCATACCAAGCTCTTTTGAATCGGCTCTTACGCTAATTTTTGGTTTTACTCCTGATTCTGTGAGACGGTAGAGAAGACCATAGTCTTCAAGGGAAATATCAACCGTCGGGACTTTTGTGGTATAGGCCCCAAAGATTTTATTGACCCCGAAACCTGAAGACCAGTTACACATAACTATACCCAGGGCTCCTGCTTTTTCGAGCGCAGCAGGCAATGTTCTTGCATTGTAACCAGTTTTGGCAATTCGTGCCCGCCATGCTTCTGTTTGAACAGCACGGTTTTTTTTCATTTTTTCTACAGACTCTTTGGTACCAAACTCTTCCCAGTTATAGTCGGGACGACCAGTTGGCTGGTTCATGGATATCATCACGAATTTCCCTTTCACAGAAGGTGTCCATTTATTGAAAGCAACACTATCTGCCAGGTCTGGAATTATTATAAGTTCCCCGGTCACTGCCTTTCCCCCGGTGGACGGACTCCAGGCAAGTTGCATCCCTTCGAGCGATTTAACCCGGGGATAAATCATATCAATATGACTTGCGCCTCTTTCCCATCCGCGCCATTCACCCCATTGTTCATTTTTGGCAGTGATCCCCCAGGTTTTGTATTTAGCTATTGCCCAGTCGTTGGCTTGTTTCATTTGGGGTGTTCCAACAAGCCGCGGCCCGATACCATCTATAAGTTCGTGAGCAAGGTTTTCAAGCTGTGAATTAGTCGTTGCCTCCGCAACGATATTTCGTACCACAATCGAGTCAGGAGTTTGCGCGGATATGTGAGCGCACGAAAAAGCGATACAAATTAATGCAGTGATAAAAGTTTTTCTCATTTCAGAACTGTTTGGTTTTTGTGCTTTGTATTAGCGAGGAAGATAAATCATTTTCGGATCGGCACTGCCTCTCTCCCAAAAATTTATGGCTCAAACAGGCTTGTTGGTTCAGGGCTCATGAGATAACTTTTCTTTAGGGGGAAATTTACGGTCCACTCATCGTTAAAAAACGAATCCGGATAGTATTTATACCTGTTTGGGAAAAACTGTCCCAAAACCGGAAATTTTACAGATTCTAGCTCTTAAGTATTTGGCTGATTATTAATAAGTTAAATCTAAAAAAATGATCGGTACACGGTTTGGCAACTAGACTGTACAAACCGATACCATGAAAAAGATCTACCTCGCCCTGATTTTCCTTATAAGTTCCGCAAGCTTGTTCTCTCAACCTTACATGGTCTTTACAGCTCAAAAAAGCGGAACCTGGAATGATTTGTCTGTTTGGAACATTACTCCCCGCGCAGATGGCATACCTAAATCTAAGGTCATAATTCCTGCTTCATATTTAATAACAGTAGATAATGGGGTTAACGCCTTCGGCCTTGGTAATGCTGATCTTAATTTATTCGGCACACTAACTATAATTAATAACACCAACATAATCCTTGGACCTGGAAGTACAATCGAGGTTTTCGGAACAGGATCGATTGTTGGCAATAATGCAACCCAGTTGATCACCTTAGGTGGAGTGGTAAAATATGATGGATCTAAAGACTTCACTAAAACCGGCGATTGGATAGCTAGCTCCCTGACAGGCATTTCGCCTTTTGGATTTGTTTCGACAGCAGTTCTGCCGGTTAAAATGATAAGTTTTAATCTTACAAAGAATAACAATGATATTCTGCTAAAATGGATCACCGCTTCTGAAGTTTCAAACGATTATTTCTCTATCGAGCGCAGCAATGATGGTTCCGCGTGGACAGCAATCGGAACAATTAAAGGTGCATCTAACACAAACTCAAACAATACCTACACTTTCACTGATAAAAATACTAACGCAGCTATCATATATTACCGCCTGAAGCAGGTTGATAACAAAGGCAGCTTCAGTTATTCTGAAGTAAGAAAACTTGCAACCAGTGTTGAAAATACTGCCAAAGTTTACCTGGTCAATAACAGCATCAGGGTTGAACTTGCAAACGCTTCATCCGACAATACAATTGTTACTGTACTTCAGTCAGGTGGTAACCTGTTAGCGAGAAAATCTTTCAATGATGTCAAAACGCTGTCAGTTGATCTTAAGGCAGGCTGCACTGGTGTGGTGTTTGTTAACGTGAGCGATAGTAAACAATTGAATCAAACGGTTAAGTTGCTTTTTTAAACCAACCGGGCCTGGATCACGGCCTTGATTTTCGATATTTCTTACCGGGCAATTTTGCCCGGTATTTTTTTGGTTACTAAACAAAATCCATTGTTAATTGAAATCAGTATGTTTGAAACCTGATCTATTGCAACCAGTATTTGAAGGATGCAGTGTGACGTTGTTTACAAAGATGAAATAAAATATAATGATGGGCATCCATATCTACGGGGATTCAAAGCAGGCAGGAATTGAATCTGGAAAACAAGGCGCCAGATTTATCAGGGAAGCCATAACCAACAGGGGTTCGGCAAATATTATTCTTGCTACTGGTACCAGCCAGTTTGAAACACTTAACCAGCTGAGGTCTGAGAATATCGATTGGAGCAAAGTATGCCTGTTTCACCTGGATGAATATATAGATCTTCCTGTTACCCATCCGGCCAGTTTTCGCAATTATCTGATTGCCCGCTTTATTTCAAAAGTTAAAGACCTGAAAGCAGTTTACCTTATTAACGGTGAAGCTCAACCAGCTGAGGAATGCATAAGATTAAGTAAATTAATCATTGAACATCCAATTGATGTGGCTTTTGTTGGAATCGGGGAAAACGGCCACCTGGCCTTCAATGATCCGCCTGCAGATTTTGACACTAATGAGCCTTATATTGTAGTGGAGCTTAATGAAGCCTGTCGCCGCCAGCAAATGGGTGAAGGCTGGTTCGCTGACCTTTCTGCTGTTCCCGGCAAAGCGATTAGTATGTCAGTAAAACAGATAATGAAATCAACTAAGATAATTTGCACTGTTCCAGATAGCCGCAAGGCAGAAGCTGTTAAAAACAGTCTTGAAAACGCTGTCAGTAATTTATTTCCAGCTACCATTTTGCAGGAACATCCGGATTGTCATTATTATTTTGACAGATCATCTGCTGCGTTGCTTTCAAATCAATCTCATCAAGTTTTATAATACACAATGAGTAAAAGTCCATCAGCCGCACTGACAGTCATGAGAGAAGTAAATTCTCTTACAAAAAGGGATACACTTATTTCCATTGTTATTATAGGTTTATTGTTTTTCATCTTTGGATTTGTATCCTGGCTGAATGCGATTCTTATTCCCTATTTTAAAATTGCCTGTGAGCTTACGCACTTTCAGGCCTACCTGGTGACCTTCGCATTTTATATTTCCTATTTTGTTATGTCGGTTCCTTCATCTTATCTTTTGCGCAGGGTTGGTTTTAAAAAAGGGATGATGTTTGGTTTCTGGGTTATGGCGGCCGGTGCAATTATATTTGTGCCTGCAGCTTTTTCCCGCACTTATGAGATCTTCCTTCTTGGCTTGTTTACACTTGGCACCGGCCTTGCCGTTTTACAAACTGCCGCAAATCCATATATCACCATACTGGGACCTAAGGAAAGTGCCGCACAAAGATTCAGCATTATGGGCATCTGCAATAAAGGTGCGGGTATCGTTGCGCCTTTGCTATTTGCAGCAGTTGTGTTAAAATCATCAGATCAACAGCTATACAATGAACTTGCCGGAATGAGTGAGCTTAGTAAGAAAGTTGCGTTGGACGAATATATACGCAGGGTGATTGTTCCGTATACCTGCGTCGGAATCGTGTTATTTATACTCGGCCTTGTAGTGCGTTACTCACCGCTTCCTGAAATAAATACAGAGCATGAGACCGAAGAAGTAGCACTTGCTAACAAGGAGAAAAGAAGCGTATTCCAGTTTCCACACCTGGTAATGGGTGCGATTGGCATATTCCTGCATGTTGGCACCCAGGTAATTGCTATTGACACGATTATCGGATATGCAAATTTCATGGGCATTCCGCTGATGGAAGCAAAAACTTTTCCTTCCTATACGTTGTTTGCGACAATCTGTGGCTATATAGTTGGCATCTTTATGATCCCAAAATATTTCTCACAGGTAACTGCATTAAGATGGTGTACGATACTCGGTCTTTCTTTTACAATGCTGATATTATTTACACATGGCCAGGTAAAATTTTTAGGTCATAATGCAGATATCTCAATTTGGTTTATTGTGTTGCTTGGTCTTGCGAATTCCCTTGTTTGGGCAGGTATCTGGCCGCTGGCGCTTGATGGACTTGGAAAATTTACAAAGATAGGGGCCTCAATTATGATCATGGGTTTGTGTGGAAATGCAATTCTACCATTAATTTACGGACATTATGCCGACACTGTCGGTGTCAGGGCTGCTTATTGGGTCCTGATTCCATGTTATGTTTACCTGATCTTTTATGCAATTTATGGCCACCGCGTGAGGAAATGGACACTATAACTATTAGATCTGCAATAATAAAAATTTACACTGCAATCATCATAGATGAATTCCATAACAACTAAAATATACAACGCTACCATCATCACAGGCGACCGGTTGATCGATGATGGATACCTTCTGATAAAAGATGGTATAATTGTAAAAATTGGCCGCCATGATATTGAACTTTCAGAAGAGGATATGGCCGGGGATATCAGTTCTATTGATGCCAAAGGTAACTACCTGTCTCCTGGCTTTATCGACATTCATGTACATGGTGGAGGTGGTCATGATTTCATGGACGGTACCGAGGAAGCATTTCTAGCTATCGCTGCATTACACGCCCGGTATGGAACAACCTCAATGGTGCCCACAACATTGACAAGTGATAAGGCTTCACTACTGAAAACGCTTGAAGTATATGAATCAGCAAATAAAAAAAATAAGTCAGGTGCACAATTTCTTGGTCTTCACTTTGAAGGCCCTTACCTGGCGATGAGTCAACGTGGTGCCCAGGATCCAAAATATATCCGGGATCCGGATCCGGCTGAATATAAAGAGGTCCTGGCCCTTTCTTCGTCGATTAAACGATGGAGCGCTGCACCTGAGTTAACAGGTGCGATAGAATTCGGTAAGTATTGCCGGGATTCGGGCGTATTACCTGCAATTGCGCATACTGATGCTATTTATGAAGATGTGGTCGAAGCATTCAGGAATGGATTTACATTGGTCACGCATCTATACTCAGCCATGTCCGGTGTTACCCGTCGTAATGCCTACCGTTATGCCGGCGTTATTGAAAGTGCATACCTGATTGATGAAATGGATGTTGAGTTGATTGCAGATGGCATTCATATGCCTGCTCCCCTGCTGAAACTTGCATATAAAATCAAAGGTGCCGACAGGATTGCATTAATCACTGATGCCATGCGTGCTGCAGGAATGCCTGAGGGTGATAGTATCCTGGGCAACATTGAAACAGGTCTCAAAGTAATTGTTGAAGATGGGGTTGCGAAGTTACCTGACAGGAGTTCGTTTGCCGGCAGTGTGGCTACAGCTGACAGGCTCGTAAGAACAATGGTCACAATTGGAGAAGTACCACTTGTTGAAGTAATAAAAATGATTACTAAAACACCGGCAAGAATTATGGGTGTTCATGAAACCATAGGATCTATTGCAGTCGGCATGGTTGCGGATTTGGTAATCTTCGATAAAGACATTAACATTAAACAAACGTTTATCCGTGGAAACAGCATTGGAGAAGTGATGAGTTATGAGTTATGAGTGATAAGTTAGTGTTAAGTGTGGGAGCTAAATTTTACAACTCATTGCTCATAGCTCACAACTCATATCTCAAAATCCTATCTTGCTGTTGTAATACGACTGATATGAAAAAGCGATATGGACAACTGGTAACTCTTTTTTTAATTATGTTCCTGACGGGCGATCTTTTTGCACAGGAAACACCAGAAAGGGGATCTGAAAGAAATAACCGGAGAGTCGATTCATTGAAGAGACAGGATCCGAAGCGCAGGTCACCAGGCGATCAAAACAGGCAATCAGACTCGGTTTCCCGCAGAGATGATCAAGGGATTTTCTGGCAGTCCGACTCGTCCAGGCGAAGAGATTCATCATACCGCAGAAGGGATTCATCGTCAGGAAGATTTGATTCTTCTTACAGGCGAAATGATTCTTCCTTCAGGAGATCGGACTCAGGCCGGGCCAGGGGTGGTATGTTAAATTCCCTGTTTGCTGACAGCAATACACTTACCACCAGTGACTATCAACTCCAGATTGAAAAAACATTTCTCGCCTTAAATAATATTGAAAACAATGGCCATCTCGGTCCCGCAATCACGAACATTCAAAAGGATTTGACTGAAAGTACCAATGTGCTTGCGGTACTGAAAGACAATGTCCGTAATAACAATAATGCGCTTAACCTAAAAAATCTCCAGGTCTTTAAAACACTGCTTCAGAATATCCAGCAGGATCTACGCAAAGACAGAAAGCTTCTTGATAGCAATGAAAACAAGATGGTAAGGCTCAGGTCAGATCTGCGCCAGCTTATAACCGATACAATACTGCGGCAGGTAATGCGAAATGATACGCTTCGCGATTCATTTGGTACACAGCTTCGGGATCTTCGCAGAGCCTTTGTAAGCACAACAAGGCAGGTGAGAGAAAGTCTCACTGCTATAAATTTTCTACAAACCCAAACATCTTCGAATTCAATCAGCACAAATCAATTGCTTGAAAATATTACGAACCTGGAAGCTTCGTCAGCAAAACGGATTTTTAGCAAAGAATACAATTACCTATGGGAAGCCGACACAACTGTACTCACCGAGCAAACAAAACAGTCTTTCGAGAAAGTTTATGAAGGTGAAAAAAAGGCGATGAACTATTACTTTACAGATAATGGTTATAAGACATTCTTACTGTTGTTTATGGGACTGCTGTTTTGTCTGTGGCTAAATCGCAACATCCGTTACCTGAGGGCACATAAAGATGATCACCATCTTACCGGAAATGAATTTGAATATTTGAAATTTGGCGTGATTCCTTCAGCACTGGTCGTAGTTTTTTCGATAGCACCGGTCTTTGACCTACACGCTCCCTCAACATATATCGAAACGATGCAGTTTTTACTGCTTTGTGTTGTTACCTACCTGATGTATAAGAAATGGTCGGGCAGGGTCTTCACCCGCTGGCTGGGATTAGGCATATTATTTATTTGTTTTACTTTAACTGGCCATGCTATTGAACCTGGCTTCTTTCAGCGATCCTTGTTGATTTTACTCAACATCAGCTCCATTCTTATAGCGAGGTCGTTTATTTCATCTGTGGGTCATACCCATCATTTGAAACGTTTTCTGCGGCTGGCTGGTTATTTTCATCATGCACTGCATTTGACAAGCATACTATGCAATATTTCGGGTCGATATACCCTTGCCCAGATTTTAAGCAATGCAGCAATATTTGGTATTACGCAGGCAGTGGGCCTTGCTATCTTCAGTAAGATCTGGCTTGAATCGATATTGTCGCAGATGGTGGCAAGCAGACTGAGGAACGGGTTGCCGGCTACTTTTGAACACAGTCATGTAATAAATAGCTTTAGCAGGCCAATTAAATTTCTGATCGGTGTTCTCTGGCTTATCGTTCTCACTACAAATCTGAATTTGTACACAGCAGCTTATAGCTCGGTTTTAAATATCCTCCAGAAACCACGCCATATTGGTAGCGCTTACTTCACACTCGGTGGGATTGCCCTGTTTTTTATGATCATCTGGCTTGCCCATCTGCTGCAAAAGTATATTGGATATTTTTTTGGTGATACAGGCACTGACGAAGATGCACAAAACAAAGTTCAACGTTCCAGGCTGCTGATCGCAAGACTGGTGCTACTCTGCGTTGGCTACCTGCTCGCTGTTACAGCTTCAGGAATACCGGTTGACAAAATTACCATTGTATTGGGAGCACTCGGTGTCGGTATCGGATTGGGTCTTCAGAATATAGTAAGCAATTTTGTTTCAGGCATCATCCTCATATTTGACCGTCCACTCCAGATTGGTGACCTGGTTGAGATTGGCGATAAAACCGGAAAGGTGAGAGAGATAGGACTAAGATCCAGCACCCTGTTAACACAAGACGGTGCGGAAGTAATAATTCCAAACGGTGATTTGTTATCGAGGCAGATAGTTAACTGGACACTATCAAATAATCAGCGAAGGCTTGAACTGGATCTGACTGTAAAAGGAACCGATGATATGGAACTGGTTTCATCAGTCATAAAAAACAGTATCGCGGAGTCAACATTTATTACCAAAAATCGTGATCCACAAATTCTGATAACGAAAATACTTGATAACGGCTTTTCACTGAAAGCATTTTGCTGGTGTGCCGATGTAACAAATTCTGAACCAGCAAAAAGCGAGTTGCTGTTACTGTTAAATGCAGAACTCAAAAAACACGAATTAACCCTTGAATAGAGTGATGAGTTATGAGTGATGAGTGAGTGATTAATGACTAAGTTATGAATTCATTCACCTTACATTTCCCACTCACTCATAACTCACTCATCACTCATAACTCATCACTCATAACTTCTTAACGGTTTCCTGATAAAACAGGTTCAGGACAACGCTTCTGACGTTTATCTTCGCGGGCCCGTAGGTTTTTCCATCATCGGGATAAACCCTGTTAGACATAAATATATAAACCAGGTTATATTTGGGATCTACCCAAACATAAGTGCCTGTATATCCGCTATGACCAAATGATAACTGTGACGGATATGCGCTGTCGGAGACAACAGGCTCGGGTGTTTTAGCAAATCCGAGACCACGGTTCGTTATTTTTGATTGACGTGAAGTAAACAACTCAACCGTTGAAGGTTCGAAATATTTCCTGCCTCCATAACTACCTTTGTTTAAGAGCATCTGGTAATAAATTGCAAGATCATTGCTGGTTGAAAATAAACCGGCATGCCCTTCCACACCTCCTGCCATAGCGGCACCGGGATCATTTACAAAACCAACTACACGCATGTTACGCAACCAGTTGTCATTTTCGGTGGTAGGAACAATCCTGGATTTATCAAACCTTATTCTTGGTAGGAACCCTGAAGACTTCATGCCAATGGGCAAGTAAATTTCGTTGAGAATGTATTCGTCTAAAGAGCGGTGTGTTATATTTTCCGCAACTTCTTTCATCATATACATGCTTACATCACTGTAAACAAATTTACCACGGGTTAAAACCGGCGATTGCAATGTGACTGGCCACATAATATTGTCAAAATAATTTTTCCGAAGAAAAAAATTATCAGCCAGCTGAACCGGAAATTCTGCGGATCCGTGGAAACTCAGATCAAGTGGTGTGAGCTTTTCGAAAAACTTTATATAAGGAGTAAACCCTGCTTCGTGTAACAGTGCCTCCCTTATGGTCTGTTCCTTTTTATCAGGTGTAGCCTGCAGAAGCTGTACATAGTGGCTGATCGGGGTATCGAGGTTCAACTGTTTTTTTTCATAGAGTTGCATGATAACCGGTGTAGTTGCAGTAACCTTTGTTACTGAAGCCATATCGTAAATATCATCGGACCTGGTTAAAACCGAATCATCATATGTATGTCTTCCATAGGCTTTATCATAAATCACAATGCCATCTTTAATAAGTAAAACAACAGCGCCCGGAGTAACATGAGCAGCTATCCCTGCCTCAACCACCGAATCTATAAAAGTTAAAAACTCACTGCCGAGGGAAACAGATTCCGGTATTCCATATCCGAGCCGCAATTTTTCTGTTGATGACCCCTTGCCTTTCCTGAATTTGTTTCCATAATTGCTGGTCAGTTTATTATTCGTGGCAACACCCCCGAATATCAACTGAGCGCTAACAGAAGCACTTTCAGAGGTTATCAATGGACACCAGATAACCGGGGAGTTGAAGGAGGCAAACTGGCTAAGATTATTGCCCTCCCCCCTGTAAACGATTACCAGGTTGCGGTTAATCTTTAATTCCTTAATAAATGCCGTCACCCGCTCATCAGGAGAAACTGATCCTGAAAAAGTAATTATCAGCTGATCAAACAACTTAAGGTGATCATGCAATGCCATCAATGTGCTATCGTTCAATACAGCACTATCCTTGTTGCGGAATGCACTAAAAGCTGTGACCGTAGTGTATTTATTTGCTATGCTGTCAAAGATCCTTGTGTCAGGATGCAGCCATGGATTTGGCTCGAAATGTAGTACCGCAATTTTACCTTTATCCAGCTGCTGCAAGGGCAGCATTTTTCCTTCGTTATTTAATAAAACAATCTTTTGTTCTGCATCCCGAATTCCAGACAAATTAAACCTGGTGCCCTGCGCAGACATAGTAGCAGTCAGCATCAAAAAGGCAATAACACAAAAAATGCTTTTTAAAGTCATGTTACAGATATTACGTTGTAAAAAATCCCTTCCCTGGAACAAGGAAGGGATTTGCAATGATAAGATTTCGACTACATTTCTTTTTGATTAAATCTGGGGATCTGCCGGGGTGTTTGAATTGGTAAGACGCTCCTGGTCCGGGTAAGGATAAAAGTTCCTGTTTCTCTCAAAACTGACAGGTACAGGATTTACATTTGATGGAGGAGCCGGCCGGCTGAAGCGGCGGCTATCTTCTAACCTCAAACCCTGGAGGAATAATTCTGCCGAACGTTGACGGTAGACCTCTAATAATAACGCATCCGTAGTGACTGCACCGCTGTAAGCTGGAAGATTTGGATACACACCAAAAGGATCACCGACAGACTGCGTTCTGACTAAGTTGATCTGCAGGAGCGCATCGGCAAGCACCCCACCACTCCTGAGTATTGCTTCAGCTTTTAACAGTCTCACTTCATCGGGCAGGTAGATCGGGATAGGTTTTGCAATATCATCGAAAAAGCCTTTCAGTGTTTTCAAGGTTTCTCCTCCTACAACAACATCGGGAGTGCCCAGGTAAAAGTTCAACCGGGCATCAGCTGGATCTACTAACGTTGATGGCAGACCGAAATTTGCTCTTGGCTTATAGTTAATCGCCACTGCGATCTGCTGGTAAACAGGATTCGGACTCTGAGAGTTATAGATGAACTGGGATTTGGTAGTAAGATTTACTGCATTCGCCGCAGTCAGTGATTCTGCGTATTTTCCAAGCATCATATTGATTCTTGCCCTGTAAGCATTGATACAATCAAGAAGTACCATATCAGTACCCACAACACGGGAATTAAACTCTGCAGAAGGAGGTGTCGCAGCAATTGCTGTAACTGCATTGTTCAGCAATGTAATTGCAGACTCTAACGCTGCCTGTCTTGTTACAAAGGCAGCTCCACCCTCTTCTATAGTTTCTATAGGAAACTGTTCAAACGCCGTGCCCAGGCCACTGATGGACATTGCTTTAAAAAGGCTGGCAAATGCGATCACACCTGTTTTTGTAGCATTGTCGGTAGCCAATACTTCATCTGCATTATTTAACAGATCATCAGCCATGCCCATCGTTCTTAACATGGCACTCCAGAGAGCAAGCACGTTACCATTGAACGTTGGCAATGCAGTTCCGCCAGCCTCCAGTTCCAATACATTTGTGAAGGTTGTAATGCCTTTTAGTTCACGGGCAGTAACACCAGGGTTAATCAGCAAGGCCTGCAATCCACCGGTTGAATAATATTGCTTCATCCCGATTGATAAAGTCAGTAAACCCTCACGTGATGTTAGAATCTGCGTGTCGGTTGGACCATTGGGATTTTCGTAATCCAGTTTTACACAACCGGATCCCAGGATGATCAAAACGAGAAATGTATATATTGATTTCTTTTTCATTTTGTATGATTTATGAGAGCAGGATTAAAAGTTTACATTAACACCGAACAGGATAGTTCTTGGTAAAGGCACTTCCACGAAATCAAAACCTCTTACAGCGTTTGATTGACCTGCTGCATTTACTTCGGGATCATAACCACTGTAATTGTCAATTGATAAAAGATTTCTTCCTGCAAGTGTCAACCTGATATCTCTGAGTCCACGCGCCTTTGGCACAATAGTATATGATAGCGAAAGTTCCCGCAGTTTCACAAAATCACCTTTTTCAATCCAGTGCTCAAAAATGGAAAACTCCGCAGCGCTGGTTCCTTTCCGTACTTCGCCTTTTAATTCCGCTTCATATCCTTCGAGTCCTCCGTAGTTGGCGTTATCCCCTACACGTTTGGTGAAGTTGAAAACATCAAAGCCAAGCATACCGTCCCATTGCATCCTGATATTGAATTTGCCAATGTTGAAGTCATTGATGAAAGCAACAATATGTTTAGGATTCGGGTCACCGATAACCTTGCTTAGGATCGCTCCGCTGGGCTGACCAGCAGCATCCCGGGCTGTGGTGTATGTACCATTTGCACCCTGCACCCCTCTTTCACGTTGTGGAAGGCCGCCGGGAGTTAACAGGTAGGACCCGTCCTTACTATCCCTTGCATAAAAAGTCGCATAGAACGCACCAAGAGGATACCCGTTCACTGCAGCGACCTGGCCAAAACCTCCGGCAAAAGGCAGAACGCCATTGCCTTCCACTCCATTAATAACATTTTTGTTATGGGTATAACTTAATGTCGCCACCCAGTTGAAAGATTTGTTTTGTACCGGTACCGCCCTGATCATTGCCTCGTAACCCTTATTCGTCATAGTTCCAATATTAAGAAAGCGGTTATTGAAACCTGTACTTGGTGATAATGTTCTGTTGAGTATAAGATCTTCTACGTCTTTATTGAAGTAAGTAAATTCAACACTTACCCGGTCATTCAATAAACTCAGATCAGCACCCACCTCAAGTTCAGTCTGGCGCTCAGGTTCCACATTAAAGTTCCCCAGTTGTGCCGGAGAAACATAACCCGCAGTACCACCATAACTGATAGGCGTATACGCAGTAAAACGATCGTAGGGCCCGATAGCAGTCAGGTTACCTGATTGTCCCCATGCAGCTCTGAGTTTGAAAGAAGGTATAACCTCGCCTAATTTCGAATCCTTCCAGAATTTTTCTTCTGATAATATATAAGAGCCGCTGACCTTTGGAAAAAACTGCCAGCGATTATCAACTCCATAAACCGATGAAGCATCAACTCTTGCGGCACCGGTTAGATATATTTTATCCCAGAGACCAAATGTCTGCTGAAGAAAAGCACCAAGTATGGTTCTCTCTGCACGGTTTTCAGAAACAACACTGGTTCCGTTATTCACTGTTTGCCCGAAAGCGCCCAGTTGCTGGGCAGTTGCACCTATCGTGTAGGTTCGGTCGTACTGCATAGTACCCCCGAGGCCTGTGGTTGACTCCAGCCATTGATTGACCATTTTCCGGTAACTGATGTTCAGGTCGGTATTAGTCTGAAGAACGTTAGCATCAGCTCTTCTTGCCAATCCGCCATCATAACTTGGCGTTGTATTTTTCGGGGGAATATAAGCAGTGCTGTTTTGCCCATAATTATCAATACCAAATACGAGATCAATATTCAGTCCTTCAACCGGTTTTGCGTTCAATTGTGCATTACCTGTAAAACGGCTTACCCGCTGGCGGAAATCAAAACGTTCAATTGCTTCAAGCGGATTTGTGCGCCTCAAAATAGCAACCGGCGCCGTTGATGGATATGCACCAGTAACCGGATCAGGAGCCGGGTTAACAAAGTTATTACTGAATATAAAACCCGTCAAAGCTCCATAAGCTTCTACAAGTCCGCCGTTGGGTATTTCCCGGCTGTTACTTATGGCATAATTCGCTCCTGCTGACAAAGTAAGAATGTTGTTCAGCTTCTGCGATACATTCATCCGGATACCATAACGACCGAAGTTTGTGTTTTTGATAATTCCTTCGTTATACAGTGCTGAACCCGCGATATAATATTTTGTTGATTCAGTACCACCCGAAACTGAAAGGTTATTGTCCGTTCCGATACCAGTGCTGAAAATATCTTCCTGGTAATCGTAGCGTGTAACAGGCGTTTGTGTTAGATCCGTGACAGTTGCATTATTAAAACGGAATGGATACTTGTTGTAAGGCAATGTCTTCCGTACACTGTTTGTTTTAAACTGGGTTGAAAATGTAACCTGTGGTGCACCGGTTTTACCTTTTTTGGTAAAAATCTGAACAACACCATTGTTGGCCCTCGATCCATAAATGGCTGCAGCTGCCGCACCTTTGATTATCTCGATACGATCGATATCTGCGGGGTTGATATCTACAAGGCGGTTCTGTGTGTATCCCCCAAGATCTATCAGTTCTTTTGAATCGTTATTGACAATCACTCCATCAACTATATATAATGGATCGGAAGAACCAACTATGGTGCTGGGTCCTCTCAACCTTACAGAGATTCCACCTGCGGGGTTCCCGGAATTCTGCGTTATCTGTGCCCCGGCAACCTTGCCTTGTAAAGCTCCGTCTATACCCGTCGAAGCACTGTACTGGATATCACGCGCGGACACAGTTGACACTGCATTAGCCAGCTTTTTCTTTGATATAGCCACCGCGTTACCGGTAACAATAACATCATTAAGCATCAAAATATCCTCTGTCATCTGCGCGTTAACCGTCAAAGCCGAAGCGCTAAGATCCACTGTTTTACTTTGTGGTTTAAATCCGACGCCGGTAAAATTAAGCGTCACCTTACCTTCTTTCTGGCTTAATTCCAGGCTATAATCACCGTTTGCATCAGATGATGTTCCAGATCCGGAATTTGCAATCTGTACCGATATTGATGGCAGTGGAACATCACCCGGACCGGTAACTTTACCAGAGATTTTTACTTGTGCCAGGCAGATAAAAGAAACAAGTTGTAGCAGGAGGACGAACGGTAAAAACTTACCTTTCCGGCCGAGCCAGGAGATTTTTTTCATTTGCAGTTGTTTTAGTTATTTAAAGGTTTGAACGCTTACTTAAAACACAGTTCAATTGGCTGGAGCTATCGGGCATATATCGGACTTCAGAACATATCAAATCTTATTACAATTTACTTGAATATGCTCCTGAAACCATAACTATTTTGAATAATTTTATATTCACGCATGAATGAAAATATCGGACGATTATATAAGATCGCAAATAAGCAGAAACGAACGGTAATAGGCCTGATGTCTGGTACTTCGGTAGACGGACTTGATGTAGCGCTTTGTGAATTTGCGGGTACAGGTATGGACACAGTTATTAACCTGTTGCAATTTGCGACTGTTCCTTACGGTGAAGAATATAAACAGGAAATCAGCTCGGTCTTTTCAAGACGGGATGCAGATCTGGAAAAACTTACGTTGTTAAATGGATGGATCGCAAAGCAACATGCTGCCATCATTTTGTCCTGTCTCGATAGCTGGAAACTGGCTCCGGCTGATGTTGACCTTATCGCCAGTCATGGGCAAACTATCTTTCATGCCCCGAAGTCACTTCACCGGCAAGCTAAGTTCGGTAATGCCACACTACAATTGGGTGATGGTGATCATATGGCTGTTGACACCGGCATAATAACGATCAGTGACTTCCGGCAGAAACACATTGCAGCAGGTGGAGAAGGTGCGCCATTGGCTGCTTATGGCGATTATCTCATATTTTCCCGCAAAGGTGAAAACAGGATCATGCTTAATATCGGTGGTATTGCCAATTTCACCTTTCTTCCAGGTGACCTGGATGCCGACCGCGTATTTTGCTCTGACACGGGGCCTGGTAATACGCTTATGGACGCGCTTACCAGAACAGCCATTCCAGGAAAATATTTTGATGACAATGCCGGCATTGCTGTTGGTGGTAAAATTCATCCCGGTTTATTAAACGCACTAAAACAACATTCATTTTTTGATCAGTCTTTCCCGAAAACAACGGGTCCGGAGCTTTTTAACCTTTCATATCTCCGCGATGCTCAGTCCCAATCAAACTCCAATGATCTTCATCTAAGTGATCTCATGGCAACACTCAATCGTTTTTCAGCTGAAACGATAGCCGAAGCAGTGAATGCAGTTACCGCAGCCGGCGAAAAGTTCCGTTTTTATATCAGCGGTGGTGGTATGCATAATCCGCTGCTGGTAAAAAATCTGGAGGAACTATTGCCAGGATCAAACTTTCAAAGCACAGCTGAACTCAGCATAAATCCTGATGCTAAGGAAGCAGTGCTGTTTGCTGTTCTGGCAAATGAATTGGTTTGTGGCGGATCGGTAAGTTTTGGAAAAGGAAGAAATGGTATTCCGAATGTATCCATGGGAAAAATAAGTTTCCCTGGTTAAGCTGGTGGCATGTTATTTTAAACTTATCTCCCCAATCATAAAACATGGAATTTGTCTGAACCTGCAAAACCTCTTGTTGAAAAGCCCACAGGAAAATGGGCAATATTGTTTACAGTGGCCTTTGGCACTTTCATGGCAACACTTGACAGCAGCATTGTCAACATTGCATTGCCTACCATCCGGCGGTCGCTGGACGCGGGGGACAATGTGGAGTGGATTGTATTAAGTTACCTTATCGTTACCACGAGTACGCTGCTTATTATGGGTCGTTTGTCTGATATGTATGGCAGAAAACGAATTTATATTCTTGGCTTCTCCGTTTTTGTTCTTGGTTCCCTGTTATGCGCGCTGTCCTGGGATATCTGGTCATTGGTTTCTTTTAGGATTATTCAGGGACTTGGAGCATCGATGATGTTTGCCATTGGGCCCGCCATTATAAGTGATGCCTTCCAGCCAAGTGAAAGAGGCAAAGCACTTGGTCTGATGGGTACCGTTGTGGCAGCAGGTAGCAGTACAGGACCGGTGGCAGGTGGTTTGTTGCTGGAACATTTTGGATGGACCAGCATATTTTATGTCAATATTCCAATTGGTTTAATAGCCATCTGGCGCGCCTTAAGAGTGTTGCCGGGAACTTCGGTTACTCACAGGCAGAAATTTGATCTTAAAGGAGCCGCCTTATTTTTTGCCGGGGTAACCTGCCTGCTGATTGGCGTTGACCTTGGTGCAGAAGCCGTTTACCCATGGAATGGAATGATCGTTGTGAGCCTGATAATAACCGGGATTGTTTTGCTGATTGGTTTTCTTTTTTGGGAGAAGGTTGCGACTGCTCCTATGTTAAAACTGAGCTTATTCAGCATTAAGCCGCTTAGCATATCATTGATGACTGCGGGACTGGGTTTTATTGCCAATGGCGCGAACATTTTTGTAATACCATTCTATCTTCAGATGATCCTGAATTTGAGTCCACAGAATGCAGGACTTGTTATGCTTGCAGGTCCGCTAACCCTAAGCATCGCTGCACCAATTGGTGGTTATCTGTCGGACAAAATAAGTACCCGATGGATCGCGAGTACCGGTCTGCTCATTACTGCAACCGGATATTTTTTTCTCTCCAGGCTGCAACCTGATTGGACCTCCGGTGATGTAGTATGGCGGCTCGCCATGTTAAGTCTTGGTTTCGGCCTCTTCCAATCTCCCAACAGCAGCACTGCACTGAATGCCGCACCCGCATCTGAACGTGGAATTGCCAGTAGCCTCGTCGCGTTTATGCGTAACCTTGGCCTTGTATTTGGAATCGCGCTGGGTGCTGCAGTCTGGTATACATTTAGAAATTCATATGCCATAACCAATAACCTGGATCCTTTGTCAAAAACTGCCCAGGTTGAAGGAATGCAGATGGCTTACCGCGTGGTTTCATGCCTGGTTTTACTGGCAGCCACCATCTCAGTTTTGCGCGGGGAAAATAAAATCACCAACAAGCAAACAATTTCCCCGGTTTAAAATCATTCTGAACGCAGGCTTTGAACCGGGTTCATTAATGCGGCACGCACTGCTTTTAAACTTATGGTAGCAAGGGCGATGATGAGTGTGATCAAACAGGCAAGTACAAAAACCCATGCATTTAATCCAGTGTTATATGCAAAGTTTTCAAGCCACCTGCTCATCGCATAATAAGCAACCGGGGTCGCAACAAGCGTTGCTATCAACACTGGCTTAAGCAGATCGCGGGATAACAACACCACAATAGACTGAACCGAAGATCCAAGCACTTTACGTACTCCAATCTCTTTTATTCTTCTGCCGGCAGTATAACTGGCCAGGCCAAATAATCCCAGGCATGCAATAAATATTGCCAGCCCTGCAAAGATTCCCAGTATGGTTTGTTGCCTTAAATCATTTCTGTATAACAATTCAAATTTCTGATCAAGAAAGGTGTAGTCAAAGGGATACACAGGTGCAATACGGCTGTAAAGATTTTTTATTTTTTGCACTGAAGCCGGGATATTTTTTCCTTTAAGCCGGATCAATGCCACACGATGATCATCACCCGGTGTGATTACCAGGGGATCCATGTTTTCTTTGAGAGAAAGAAAGTTGAAATCTTCTACTACTCCCACAATCCGCCGGCGTTCAGTATCCCTCACACTATGCTGGATCCATTTACCTATCGCCTTTTCAGGAGTAAATCCAAGCGCTCCGGCCGCAGTCCTGTTAATCAATGCTGCCTGTGCAGAGTCTGTTTTAAATTCCGTTGAAAGGTCACGCCCCGCAATGATCTTCAGGCCAAGATTGTTGACAATATGCAAGTCACTGATCAAGGTCCTGGCCTTCCAGCCTTCAGTCTGCCCTTCAGCATTGAACATATTCAGATCATAAAAACCGCCGGGTTCGCCAGACATCATCGAAACCGAATGTACATCTGGAAAACTCAGCAGTTCCGTCCTGAATGCATTCCGGTTATTATATATATCCCCGTTATCAAGTGGCAGAACCAATGTTTGTTCCTGATTATAACCCAGCTTTTTATTCTTTACATAAGACATCTGGTTCATGATGGTGATAGTTGTTATGATCAGGAACACGGAGATAGCAAACTGAACAATGACCAGGCCTTGCCTGAACATTGAACCGGCTTTCCCAATACGAAGTTTTCCTTTTAAAGAATCTATCGGTGAAAAGGATGAAAGGAAAAAAGCAGGATAGGAACCTGCAAGAAATCCGGCAATTATGATAACCCCTCCCAGGAAAAGATAGAGTTTGGGAGAGAACCATGAAACCGTGAGTTCATAACCAAGTAAGGCGCTGTAGGCTGGCATGGCGAGCATTAGTATAAATAAAGCGAGTATGCATGATATGATCGTTATCAGGATTGATTCACCAATGAACTGCCAGATGAGATTTTTTTTGAGTGCACCCATTACTTTTCTCAGTCCAACTTCTTTCGACCTTTCCATAGCTCTTATCGTTGAAAGATTCATAAAGTTTATACAGGCTATTAATAGTATCAATGCTGCGATGGAAATGAAAATGAAAACAACGTTAAGGTCTCCATGTTTTACATGGTCAAATGCACCGTGTTTTTCAAAATAAATATCCTTCATAGGGGTAAGAGAAAGATTGAACTTTATATTCATCCTTTTCATGTCCTCACCCATATACTTTTCCATAAATGCGGGAAAACCTTTTTCGAGTTTTGCCTCCTTTCTTGTATCATTCAACAAAACATAAACAAAACCATTATTATTTATCCAGACTTTGAACCAGTCTTCATGTTCATGGGCTTTGATGGGATACATCAGGTCTGCAGAAAGATGTGAGTTCGATGGCAGATCTTTGAACACGCCGGTAACTTTTACGTTGTTCTCCTTGTCTACTGTTATCATTTTTCCCATGGCTGTCTGCGAAGAACCAAAATATTTTTTAGCAGTAGACTCTGATAAAATAACGCTACCCGGTTCGTTAAGGAGACTGGATTTATTGCCTTCGACCAGTGGAAATGAAAACAATTCAAAAAAATCACGATCGGTTGCATACACTCTTTTTTCACGAAAAGATTTATCCCCGACGGTAATAAGTAAGCTGACTGGCATAACCCGGACTGATTTGCTGATATCATGCGGATAATCGTTCAGCAAAGTGGGACCATAAGAAGGTGACAGGTATGGTGTGGGGGGATTTGTAGGATCGAATGACCTCATTACCCTGTATATATTTTTTTTATTTGAGTGGAAGTCATCAATGCTGAACTCATGCATAATAAAAATGTAGATCATCATACAAACAGTAATACCGATTGTTAACCCGAGAATGTTGATCAAAGAAAATGCACGGTTCTTATTAAGATTTCTCCAGGCAATTTTGATATAGTTCTTTAACATGTAGATGAATTATTTAGCATTGATGGGGTGAATTCCTGTTTCATTCCCGAACAGGCATAAGATTCCGCTTATTCCATTCAAAAAAATGCCAATTGTACTATTGGTTAATAATCAGGATTTTACCTTGATGCAGGAAAGGCTGCTGTCCGGAATTGATACAATTAAGTGTTCAGTTATATACAATTAAAACGGTGGTGAAAAGTTCCAAAGCCTACTCTTTTAATGAAAAGTAAAAGTATAAACCGAAAATATGAAACAGGAAAGCAAACCCATGACAAATTATTTACTATCTGCTCCACTATCCCTGCTATAGCTAATCTTACCATACTTACCTGCATGAAAATCTCTGTATGCGTCCGCAATTTCAGTTTGACTGTTCATTACAAATGGCCCCTGGGCTATAATTGGCTCAGTATATTGTTCACCACCAAATAGTATGACATCAATACCAGTGTCGGAGTTGTTGCTGATTTCAATGGTTCCTTCGTTCCTGTCAAACTCGATGAATTCACCTTTGCTGAATTCCTGGTCGTTGATCACTGCATTGTGCAACGGAAGAAAAGCACCATATTCCAATCTTCTTTCTGTAACAATGGAAAATTGTTTTCCTGCTTCCAGGTGGATGTGATATAAAAACTGTTTTGAATAATTTGGAATTTTGGAAGCTAAATTTTCATGCTCCCCGACAATTACTTTTATCCATCCCCTTTTATCAGGCAACATTTGTTGCGGCACTTCGCTTGCCTGTACAGGAAGATATTCCGGCGGCTCAGCTTTTTGTTTGGAAGGAAGATTGATCCAGAACTGAAAAGCATGTGTAAGCAGGTCGGTAGTTTGCGGGTCAACATTCAGTACTTCATCATGTATAATCCCGTTTCCCGCTTTCATCCATTGCGCTCCGCCCGATCTTACTCTTTCCTGATGTCCCTTGCTGTCATGATGATCGGCTTCACCATTCAAAATATAAGTTAATGTAGCAATGCCCCTATGCGGATGTGCGCCTTTTCCATTTACTACTTTTATCGGTTCGTCAGGTGAATGTTTAATTGGTAGAGCATGGTCAAGAAATACAAACGGACCTACTGCATCTGCATACCTGTTTGGTAAAATGCGGTTGATAATATATTCCCCAATGTCGGCTCTTTGCCCTTGTGTTGAGAAACTGATTTTCTTTTTCATAGCTTTATTTTTTGTTGTCATTTAATTGCTATATTAAATAGTCGCAAGACCATTTGAGTTATTCTGCCTGTATAAATTCAAGGTTTAAGCTGATTTTGACATCTTTGCCAACACCTGTACTGTTCAGATCATATTTAACATTGTAATCCAGGCGGTTGATTGTTGTAGTTGCGGAGAATCCTGCTCTGGTATTTCCTTGTGGATCTTTTGTAGTACCTCCAAATGTCACAGTAAATTTAACATCCTTAGTAACATCACGGATGGTTAGTTTTCCGCTAAGTTCATAGGTGTTTTCTTTAAGCTTTTCAAACGATGTGCTTTCGAAAGTCATATTTGGATAAGTTTCTGCGTTAAAGAAATCATCCGACTTTAAATGCTTATCGCGCTGCTCTACACCGGTAGAAATACTGTTAACATCTACAGAGAACTTGATTTTTGCATCTGTTAAATCAGGCTTAGCCGCTACAACAGATCCATCAAAATTCTTAAACGAACCCTCAGCAAACGAAATTCCCATGTGCTTCACCGAGAAGCTGATAAAAGTGTGCATCGGATCTACCGTCCACCTGGTTTGTGCGAAAGACGCGGCACTGATTGAAATTGCAACCAGCAACAAAAAACCCTTTTTCATATTTTTTTGAGTTAATGAGTTTATAAAATACCCCGTGGCTTATGCGGTCACAAAAGGGACGGGCAATCTTTCTAATTTGCTTACTTCGTATTGTAGTAGCCCCCGAAATATTTCCTGGGCGACCACGCAGGAATTACTTCAGGAAGTTTGGGCGCCAGGCTACTGTATTTACCGGTGCCAAATACGACTCTTCCATCCACAACCGTCAACACGGAAGAAAGATTTTTTATTTCATCTTCAGGTATGGTAAAATAATCGGCATTGAGCAGTGCAAAATCTGCAAGATTGCCTGGTGCTATTTTTCCCTTTTCTTTTTCATTGTGTTCAAACCAGGCAGCACCAAGAGTATATAGCTTCAGCGCTTCTTCACGTGTCAGCCGGTTGTTTTTGGCCAATATATCCGAGCCCGATACAGATTTCCCGGTAATTGTCCAGGCAATACCGATCCAAGGATTGTAAGATGAAGCCCTGAATCCGTCTGTCGTCATGGCCAAAGGAACGCCGCTATTTACAAGATATCTTAAACGAGGTGTTTGCAATGCTTTTTCTTTGCTGTAAGTCTTAATAAAACCGTCGCCATGCAATGCCATCTTATCATCCAGGGCAATACCACCTCCCAGCTTTTTAACTCTTTCTATATTTTCCGGGCTGATCGTTTCGGCATGCTCGATAGCCCAGCGCAAACCGTCCAAAGGTGTTTGTTGATTTAATTTCTCCAGGGCATCCAGGAATGGGGTTATGTTTTCGTTGTAGCTGATGTGCATCCGGAAGGGAATCCTTCTCTTTACCAGTTTTCTGACATATTCCTCGGTAAATCGTTGCATCGAATCTTTATCAATGATAACTGCCGGCCTGTCAAAATTCTCATGGTCGTGCAGTTCTATTTTTAACAGCTCTCCGGTACCTGTATATTCATAGCCGTGTGCCATGGTCGGATGCAAATTTTCGCCGGGACTTATGGGAGCCCTTCTTGTAATCGCATCGATTTCGGCATCTACTAATACGCGTTGCTCTGCATCATCCCTGAACTGCACATCAAGGAAAGGATAACGGATGTTCAGACGATTGTCTTTAATCAACGCCTGCAGGGGTGCATGAGATTCGGGGTAGCTTCTGCCCCCTCCTTCAATAGCGGTGGTAATCCCGAAGCTGTTCAGATCATTGATGGTATATATAATTGAATTGACCTGCTCTTCAAACGAAGGATATGGCACCAATGCCTCCATGCTTGCGAAGGTAAATGTATAGGCATGTACCACTCCGGTATAACGCCCCTGTTTGTCCTTTTCAAATACTGTTCCGGGAAGCATTGGAAACTTTGGTGTGCCGACACCCATCTCTTTCATGGCCATATCATTTAAAAACGCTGTGTTGTAAGTATACTGCACAATGAGTGCCCTATTGGGTACCGCTTTGTTGAGCTCTTCCATGGTGGGGAGCCTGTTTTCCTTGAACTGGTAGGGTGACCAGCCACCGATAGCTTTTACCCATTGTCCCTCAGGAGTTCTTTTGGCCTGCTCGCTCAGCATTTCAAGCGCCCGTTTCAGGGTAGGCACACCATCCCACCTCATATTATAGTTGTAATTTCCTTCGTTTAGTATATGAATGTGCGAGTCGTTGAGACCCGGTATTAGGCGCCTGCCGCCGCCATCAATCAGTTTTGTACTATTGTCTTTCAGACTAAGGATTTCGGCATCAGTACCTACTGCGTAAATACGTCCCTTTTTTACTGCCAGGGCCGATGCTTCCGGCTCAGACAAGCTTTGGGTGGTAATCCTGGCGTTAAAGACAATCATATCGGGACCGATAGAGGATTTGTCAGATTGGGCGTTTGAAGCGACAATGTATAATGCCGCAATCATTACTGTAATTAGTTTTTTCATTGTTTATATTGTTTAAGGTGAACAGCGTGTTCTTTTCTTCGGAAAGCTGCTGATGCAAAAATCACCCCTCAAGGGATTTGTTGTTGTTCACAATTTTTGTTTTTGATTTAATAATAAAATTGAAATTTGAGAACTCAAAGGTGCATCAAGAGGAAGGCCTGAAACGATGATAAATGATAAAAAAACCTGTTGACAAATGATAACAGAACCAGCGGGGGAAATGAAGAAATGTAAAGCAGTGATTTTTATTTTTTTGCTGCCTGATGGCGAACCCGGCTGAGGGTTTCCTTAGTAATGCCAAGATAAGAAGCAATCATATGCTGCGGAAAGCGTTGCAAAAATTCGGGATAAGTATTTACGAAATCGGCATAGCGCTTTTCAGCCGAAAAACTAATTGAAGCGGACAATCTTTTTTGAGCAGCGAAAGCATGATGTTCGTCTAAACTTTGTCTCCATTGAGTCAAAACCGGAATTTGATTAAACAAGTCCATTGAATCGGATTTTGTAATGATCAGCACATCGGTATCTTCCCAGGCATCAATATTATAAACCGAGGGAGTGAGCATCACAAAACTTTCGCGATCCACGGCCAACCAATTTTCAATTAACAAGCGAACAATGTGTTCTACACCTTTGTCATCAACAGTATATTGCCGCATTGCACCTTTAACTATAAATGCACTGTATTTACAGACCTGACCTTCCTGCAAAAAGTATTGTTTTTTCCTTATTTTTTTGGGTACAAAAGTATTTTTAATCAGTTCTACCTCGCTATCAATAAGCGGTGTTGAAGTGTAACTGTTAATATATTTAATAAGCGAATCGTGCATTAATTTGGTAATAAGGATTCTTTACAAAGATAGCGTGCAGGCAGACAACTACTCCCTGAGCAGTAAATCGGTTAAAAAATACTCTTTTGTTTGTAGAAATGGTCATTTCCCATCTAATTTTAATGCATAAGGAGGCAGGTTATATAACTCAAATTGACTTTCCCGGGCGTAAATGACTATAAATGAAAATTATGAAATAAATCATATTTTATTTCAGATCATTCACTCTCTGTCTCACATATTTTGTCGCTTTTATTTCTTCCGCGTTCTGAGGTTTTGCATTTCGGAGATAACGACTATAATATTGTTTAGCCTTTGGGATATTTTTTAAATCTGCTTCATAGATTCTTCCGCTATTGTAAAGTAATACCGGGTTTTTGAAAAGATAGTAGCCCGTATCATATTGCGCAATGGCCGGCTTATATTGTTTCATCGCTTCGTAATTCTCCCCAAGTTTATAATAATATAATTCAGCTGTTTTTGAAATAGCAGAGTTCAGGCAGATTTTTAGCAATTGATTGCTTTTTTCAAAATCAAGCAGTTTAGCATAGGATCTTGCCTTGAAATAATAGATTGATTCCGTAACGATTTCTTCTTTTTCTGTGTATTCGCAAACCCTGATGCAATCCTGGAACCTGTTAAGATTATAATAGCAGAAAATTAAATGTGTGATTGTTGTAATTGAATTCTCACCCAGGCTTAGCAATTTTTCACCGGGATCAACTGCCTCTTCGAACCGGGATACTTCGTACGCAGATTTAACCCTGAGTCGTAAATATGAATCATTCATTGAATCCGCTCTCAAACCAATATCAAGAATGCTGTCTGCCAGCTTATATTCTTTTGTAACAATTAATAATCCCGCGAGCCCTGCTACATTTTTGTAATCAGCGGGGGCCATTGCGTAAGCAGCTTCAAAATAAAAACGTGCAGAATCATTGTTGTTTTTTCTTGCCCATAATTCACCTAAGCGACGGTTATGAGAAGCTTTCTTTGGCTCAAGCTGGCGTAGACGCTGATAAAAGTTAAGCGATTTATCGGCTTCGGTGCCGTAATTTATTATTGCCAGGTATTGGTTAGCGGTAATACTATTCGAATCGAATCTGTGAAGCAGTTCGTAATGGCGCCTGGCCTGGGGATATTCTTCCTGCATAAAATAAGAATAGCCCAGGTAGGTATTAACGAGCTGGCCGGTTGTGTCATGATTAAACAAAGGTTTCAGGTAGGCAATTGCTTCTTCAAATTGCTGATTCTGAAAATAATCGTTGACGGTATTTTTATCAACGGCATTGACCTGGGAGAAAGAACTAATAGAAAACAAGGTTAATAAACAAGAGATAATCAGTGTTTTCTGCATAGATAAAGTGTTGGATTATGGTTTTGATGGTAAAAGCCATCAGCATAGATGCAAACCGGCACTTATTCCATACGCTTCATGCCATTTGATCATAATGGTTATATTTGAAACCTACCAAACGACATCTTTCATTCATTATGAATTGTAAATTAATACTGGCTTTAGTGTTATTGCTTTCAGGCGAAGCTGGAATCAGTCAACAATTGAATCCCGCCCTGGACGTAAATCGTGCACCGCTTCGTAAAAATGCTTACAGCGAACTTCCCATCGGTGCCATAAAACCCGAAGGTTGGTTGCTTGAAATGCTTTTGCGACAAAAAACCGGCGCAACCGGTAACCTCGATACTTTATACCCGCTGGTAATGAATAAACGGAATGGATGGCTAGGTGGCGATGGGGATCAATGGGAACGCGGACCTTATTGGATCGATGGCTTATTGCCACTGGCATATATTCTAAATGACAAAGAACTTATCAATAAGGTAAGGCCCTGGATAGAATGGACAATCAAAAGCCAGCAACCGGATGGTTATTTCGGGCCATCGAAAGACTATCCCCGGGAAAGGGGTTTGCAAAGAAATAACAGTCATGACTGGTGGCCGAAGATGGTAATGCTGAAAGTGTTAAAGCAATATTATTCAGCAACAGGCGACAAACGGGTTATTAGCCTGCTCACGAATTATTTCCGTTACCAGTTGAAAGAATTGCCTTCCAAACCGCTTGATCACTGGTCGTTCTGGGCCAGGTATCGTGGTGGCGATAATTTAATGGTAGTATACTGGCTTTATAATATTACGGGTGACAAATTTCTACTTGATCTTGGTGAATTGATTCATAAACAAACTTTTGATTATACCGATGCATTTCTCAATACAGATTTACTCGCCCGTACGGGAAGTATACATTGCGTGAATCTTGCCCAGGGTTTTAAAGAACCGCTCGTTTATTATCAGCAACATCCGGAACTACGATATCCCGATGCTGCAAAAAAAGGGCTTCGCGATCTGATAAAATATAACGGCATGGCACATGGGCTTTATGGTGGCGATGAAGCTTTGCACGGCAACAATCCAACCCAGGGATCGGAACTTTGCAGTGCCGTCGAGATGATGTTTTCACTGGAGACAGCATTACAAATTACCGGTGACATCACTTATGCAGATCAGCTTGAGAAAATTGCATTTAATGCGCTACCGGCACAAACTTCAGACGATTATATGGGCCGCCAGTATTTTCAACAGGCGAACCAGGTTATGATAAGCCGTCATACACGCAATTTTGACGTGAACCACAGCGGCACAGATCTTTGTTATGGTTTGCTTTCGGGTTATCCCTGCTGCACATCTAATATGCACCAGGGTTGGCCTAAATTTGTGCAAAACCTTTGGTATACTACAGCTGACCACGGAGTTGCTGCCCTGGTTTTTGCACCTTCGGTTTTAACAACTGTAGTTGGCAAAGGCACCGAAGTTTCGATAAAAGAAGAAACCGGCTACCCGTTTCGTGATAATATAAAATTCACTATAAATCTGCCGAAGAAAACCAATTCAATTCAGTTTCCTTTTCATTTGAGAATTCCATCCTGGTGCACGGAAGCGTCACTGACTTTGAATGGAAAGGAATGGAAAAAAGTCAAAGGCAACCAGGTTATCGTTATCGATACATTATGGAAAACAGGAGATGTGATTGATTTGAAATTACCCATGCATCTTTATTCTAATACCTGGTATGAAAACTCTAGATCCATTGAAAGAGGTCCGTTGGTTTATGCTTTAAAAATGGGTGAAGAAACCCGCCCGGTAGTGAATGATAAGGATCCGATAGAATATGGCCGCTATTATTATGAAGTGCGTCCGACTACAAACTGGAACTATGGCTTACCCGCACCTGCGATGAAAAAAATGGATGAAGCTTTTATCGTAGATGTAAAGGAAAACCTGGCTTCATTTCCGTGGAACCTTGAAAATGCTCCCATAATCATAAAAACAAAAGCCCGGCGAATTGATTCATGGCAGTTATATAATGAGATGACGGGCCCGATTCCTTACAGCATGATACACGGACTTGAACCGGAGAAAAATGAGGAAGAAATTATACTTGTCCCATATGGATGTACTCAATTAAGAATTTCACAGTTTCCTGTCACTGGCAGATAGAAAAACAGCGCTTATGGATGGCTGATATCAGTAAATAAATCGAGGTAGATGAAGAGCTGATTCGCAAACAACATGAGCTCCTTGACCTGGAAGAAGAAAAAATATCTGTGAAATTCAAAAATAATGAGCTGAGATGAAGACAGTATTTCAAACACAGTATCATTTGATTTGCTTCAACGCAAGCCTTGTATTAGAAACGAATCTTATCTTTAAATATGTTTGATAAGATCAATGCTCATGTCTCCAGGTGTGCCTCGTTCTCCAATGCCGAACTCGAGGTTTTCAATACTTTGCTTCAGGCAAAATCTTATCCCAAAAAAACGATGCTTTTGCAGGAAGGTGACATCTGCAATTTTGAAGCTTACATAAATAAAGGATGTATACGGAGCTACTATATTGATGAAAACGGGTTTGAATTAACTATGCAGTTTGCCGTTGAGGATTGGTGGGTTAGTGATGTTACCAGTTTTCATGAACATCAGCCTTCAAATATGTTCATTGAAACCCTGGAAGATTGCGAAGTCCTTGTTTTAAATCCTGGAACAAAAGAACTACTCTTACAACAAGTGCCTGCTTTCGAACGCTTTTTCAGGATCCTGATCCAGCGGCATTTGACGGTTGTGCAAAACAGGCTTTTTCAAACAATAGCATGGCCGGCCCAGGAACGATACCTGGATTTTCTAAAACATTATCCGGACATCCCTCAACGGGTTGCACAGCATTATATAGCCTCTTATCTCGGCATATCCCCTGAATTTCTCAGTAAGATCCGTACCAAGCTGGCAAGAGGTTGACCACTGCATCATTCATGTTTATTATTTCAATATTTCTTAATCCAGTTCAATGGACAGGTCTTTGGGTAATCTGATATTTGTGGAGTAAAAAATAAAGATATGAACACAAGGATAAAAGGCTTGCACCACATAACAGCGATTGCGGGTAATGCAAAAAGAAATTTTGATTTTTACACTGAAGTGATGGGCTTAAGGCTCGTTAAAAAAACCGTGAATTTTGATGATCCGGGTACCTATCATTTTTATTTTGGAAACGAAAATGGAACACCGGGAACAATTCTTACCTTTTTCCCCTGGGAAGGTATACGCCAGGGACGCGCCGGTACCGGGATGGCTACTGACATCGGTTATTCTGTTCCCGCCGGCAGTCTCGAATTCTGGCAGGACAGGTTTAAACAGTTCAAAGTAAAAACCGATCCACTGGAAGAAAGTTTTGGCGAGCAGTTTTTGCCTTTTCGTGATCCTGATGGTTTGAAGCTTAGATTAGTTGTTCCAAAAGAGAACGATGATCGTACACCATGGCAATCAAATGAAGTAAAAGCAAATGTGGCTACCAAAGGTTTTCACAATGTGGTTTTAACACTTCAGCGTATCGAACCTACCGCGGAAATATTAACTGATATACTTGGTTATACCTTATTATCGCAGGAAGGCAACAGGTATCGCTATATAACTGATGCCGTAAAAAATGCCTCAATCGTTGACCTCTATGCATCACCGTCTGAACCAGCAGGCATAAATGCGGGTGGAACAAATCACCACATCGCCTTCCGGGTTGAAAATGATGAGATCCTGATGCAATATCGCGAGAAAGTACTTTCAAAGGGACTTGGAATCACACCGAAGATCGATCGCGATTATTTCTTTTCACTTTATTTCCGGGAACCGGGTGGGGTTTTGTTTGAAATCGCCACTGATAACCCGGGATTCACCATCGATGAGCCACTTGATCAACTCGGTTCGGGTCTTCGTTTGCCAAAACAATACGAAAGTGCAAGGGAAAAAATTGCGCAGATGCTACCTGCATTGTAAGAAGTGGACTTTTAGGGTATAGGACTTTTGGAGTATAGCTTAATAAAAGTAACATCATCTATAAAACTCAATCAATGGAAAAACTAGTGGCCGGTATCCATCATGTAACGGCAATTGCCTCTGATGCTGCAAAAAACATAGATTTCTATGCTGGTATCCTTGGATTGCGGATGGTTAAAAAAACGGTCAATTTCGATGCCCGGCAGGTGTATCATTTTTATTATGGCAACAGCCATGGATCTCCGGGAACTATACTAACATTTTTTCCTTACCAGGGACTGACAGGGGGCAGGCATGGCAAAGGTATGTTGAATACCACAACATTTTCCGTCGGCATTGATTCAATAAGCTTCTGGCAGGAAAGACTTGATCGTTTCAAAATCGCGCATAAGCCACCCAGTGAGCGTTTCCGTTCTGAGGTAGTAATATACCTGGAAGATGGTGATGGTCTTGGCCTGGAACTGATTTTCAACGACCGCGACACGAGGCAAGGTTATGCAAATGGAAACATACCTGTTGAACATAGTCTTAAGGGATTTTACAACGTCGAGATCTGGCATGAGGGCTATGAAAGAACAGCTGCTATACTCGAAGAACTGGACCACGAACTGCTGTCACAGGAAGGCAACCGTTTCCGCTTTGCAGCAACCGATCATCCTGGTAACTATGTGGACGTACTCTGTTCACCTGAATCACTAAAGGGCCTGAAAGGCAGTGGAACAGTAGATCATGTGGCTTTCAGTACTCCTGATCTGCAAACACAGGCAGCAGTAAGGGAACGCCTGGTAAACCGAAACATTGAAGTAACACCGGTGAAGGACCGAAACTATTTCTCATCCATTTATTTTCGCGAACCGGGTGGAGTACTTTTCGAGATTGCCACGGCAGGCCCTGGTTTCCTCACAGATGAACCTGAACAGGAACTTGGACTGAATCTAAAGTTGCCTGCTCAATTTGAAAGTGACCGACTTGCTATAGAAGCCGCACTGCCACCGGTAAATTTTAATCCGGCATTATACAGATAAAAGAATCAGTATCGAGTCAGTTGCCGAAACCCCGACAACCATAAGATCAACAACCATAAAATCAATTTATCAGAACACCGGTCTATAAACATAATATCAATCATCAGAACTCTGATCAACAACCATAACATTGATCAATCAGAACTCTGATCAACAAACATAACATCAATCAATCAGAACACCGATCAACAAACACAATATCAACAAATACAACATCGATCAATCAGAACACCGATCAACAAACATAACATCAACAAACATAACATCAATCAATCAGAACACTGATCAACAAATTCAAAAATTCAAAATGCACACAAAAAAAATATTAACAGGTGGCAAAAAATTGTCAGAAGCAAAAAAAGCCCTAATCATGATCCATGGCCGCGGGGCAGACGCAAATGATATACTTGGTCTCGCAAAATACCTGGCAGTATCAGATTTTGCATTGCTGGCACCTGAAGCAACCAATAACACCTGGTACCCGCAATCTTTCCTTGCACCTAAATCTCTCAATGAACCCTGGTTGAGTTCAGCGCTTTCAATGATCAAAGAAACAGTAAAAGAGATAGTAGCGGCTGGCATACCAGAATCATCTATATATTTTCTCGGGTTTTCTCAGGGCGCCTGTCTTACCCTCGAATACGTAGCGCAGAATGCCACAAAATATGGAGGAGTCGTTGCTTTTACCGGTGGACTGATAGGCGATAAAATTGATCGTAGTATCTATAAAGGTGATTTTGCTAAAACACCGGTGTTTATCGGCACCAGCAATCCCGATCCACATGTGCCCGTAGAACGCGTGAATGCCACAGCTAATATTCTGAGCGAAATGAACGCCTCAGTTAGCCTTAAAGTTTATGAAAATATGGGACACACCATCAACAACGATGAAATCCTGCAGGCCAACAGCCTCATATTCGCGGCCTCATCGACTGTCAATAAATAAATAAATAAATTTAATGATCTATTACACAAATAATTCTAAAGCAGTTTGGAAACCAAGTCAGTGGTGTGCATGCTCACAATCCACTCATAACTCATAACTCATAACTCACTCATAACTCATAACTCATAATTCATAATTCTCTTGAACTATTCCATTACGATTACTCGCCCACTCTTAACCTGCGCTTCCCCATCTTTATTTTGAGTATAGGTATTTGCGTTATTTTTTAGCTCCTTTGATGAATATGCTTCCAGGCCATAAGCACCATTGAACTGTATTCGGTTATTGCTGACCGTTATACCGGAAGAACCCTTTGATAAAAATTCTACCATAATACCACTGCGGTCATTGCCTTCGATCAAATTCCCTGAGACCGCTATGTCACTGCTTTCGGCAATCTGAACCCCATAGTACGCATTACGCGCAATTTCATTGTTGCTGATATTAACCTCTTTACTATGTGCAAGCGAAATGCCGCTGCCAAAAGGAGAAGTGCCAAGGCGACTATTCGTTACCGTTACCTTGTCGCAGTGCGTAAGTAATATATTATGTTGCAATTTAGGACCAGGTACGGCATTGCCGCCATTTTCAGACAGATCGCAGGCTTGAATGTTAACATTGCTTGCGCCACTTATGAATAGCCCGTTGTATGTGCAATTAAGCAAGCTCACATTTACCAGGTTTATATTTTTCATATGACCCTCTTTCAATGCACGCAGTATGATACCTCCGCGGTTGTAATTGCCCCGGTAAGATCTTGTACTGTTTGGGTCACTGTGTACTTCCGTGCGGTTGGATCCCTCGATTTTCAAATCCCGGATGGTAACATCATGCATATCATAGTGATCGTTAACCATCGCATCACGCATTCCTTCGGCGGAAGGATCGAGAAAGACAATTGTTTCAATTCCCTCTCCGGCCAGGGTAATTCCTGAAGGCAGTTTCAGGGTAGCTGGTAATTTATGAATACCCGTTTTTAACAATACCCATTTCCCGGTGCCTGCAGACTGGTTCAGGGCAGCCTGCACAGATTCGCCGGGATGCACGATGATTGCATCCTGTTTTACAGTCCCAGGTTTATAAACCTGTGCACCGGCTATATAACCTATACCCACCGGTTTCAACTGCAACTGATTTGTAGTCTTATTCCCATAGTCGCTTCTTACTGCTGTAAGAATGCTCCTGGAACTGCGGGATCTAGCAGAATCAGCAGCCATTTTGGTATATGGCATATCGATGCCCCTGGCTGTATAATGACGGTATACATATTCGTAATCATCACGAAGGGCCTTCGCTCTTTCAGAAATCGGTCCATATGAATGAGGTTTTTCACCCATCAGGAACCTGGCTGTGTATTCGTATCCGAGGGCAAGGCGATTATCTCCCGCAGACAAGAGGTCTTTACCCTGTGTATATGCGATTTGGGCTGCTCCTGCAAATTCTCCCAAACCTAGTTGGACATGCCCCTGATCGCGGGTGCTTTCCTGGCATTGACCGCTTGGATAAACATATTTAAAAACACTTCCGTTTACCGGGCCGTAGAGGTAATGCTCGATGGCGTTATTAAACATCTTCCGGTTGTCTGTAAAAATGGAAATAGCAAGGATAGAATGAATGATTGCCCCATCCCAGTTACCATTGGCCTGCGGATAATAAAAACGGAACAAAGGATAGTAAGCTGTCAACAGCATATTAGTGAAACTATCAACATCCTTTTGTTCCCAGCCAGCATCAGTATATCTTAGTATTTCAGCAGCGTTACATAGTTGGTGACCCGTCCAGGCTGCCAGCAGCTTGGCATCATTGTAATCAAAATCCCATAATACCGGTGACCAGGCATTCAGGATCTCAATGGCTTTCTGTGCATATTTTTTATCACTTGTAAGATACCACATCAAAGCATAGTTGTATGCCATGGACGCGCTTCTTGACAGGTCATCACCGCCGATGTTTGGTTTGCCATAGGGCCCGCGTAATACATGCGTATGTGGATTGACTTTAAAAACAGTATCAGTTGCTGTTTTCAATCGGTTAAATGCACTCTTGTAAGGCTCCTCTCCTGCCTGGACCTTTTTCTTCATCAAAGCAAGATCATTTGAATTCTGATCGATGCCCGGATGTATAAAAGCCTGAGCAGAGCCGGATATTGTGCATAGGTTAAAAATGAAAAACAAAAGGCAAATGGCAATCGCTTTGTTCATATATAATTGATAATTCTTTGAGAAAATCATAAAGCGGTAAATGGAGTCGTGAAGAGCCTCTTTACCGCTTTACGAATAGAAAGAAATTCATAACGCGCCTGGAAAGATAATAAATTACGACGCGATAATCATATGCCGGATCTGGTCGGGATTATACCGGAATTAAAGCGCATATCTTTTAATACTGATTTCGGCTGTGCCAGCTGCGTTTACTGAATTGAGAAATACATAAGCACGGTATTTACCATCGGCTGTTTCCACCCATACACCCGCTTCAGCTCTCAGGTTGATAGCAAAATTTGGCGAATCAGCCAGGTTTATCTCCTGGAAATCCCTGTCGTCGATATAAATTCCGAATTGGAGATTCGGAGCGAGCTGATTATCCTGAAGATTGAACACCTTACGCATTTTTGTGCTGCGGTTTACCCCGACAGGCAAGGTAACACCAGGAAGATAGGCCGGATCGGCACCGGGTGAAACCAAAGCATGGTTGAAAGCGCTGGTAGTGGTATTCCTGAACAAGTAAACAAGATCGATTTTGCCGGCATTTGCAGCTGCATTGACACTATTATATACAGCCATATTTTCAATAGAGATATAAGCCACATTGTTGTTGCTTACTTTCAGGTAATTGACCTTATCCATTTTTGAAATGGTGTAAGGACCAAGATTATATGTTGCCGTCTGACCATTACTACTGGTAACACTGAATTTAAAGGAAACAGTCTGGCCTTTTGCTTCAGGCGGTATCTTATAGTAATACCGAAGTGTGGCGGCCGAGGTATCCTTGTTAAAGGTGACCGTAGTGGTATTGCCAGTGGTAACGGCAGCTGATCCCACAACTACACCCACGTCAGCCCCACTATTACTGGTGTAGAAGGATCTATTTTCCAGGTTTGTTCCTGTAGCCCCGGCAATGGTTGCTTCTACCTGTGCCGAAGCAAGTTTACCCTGTTCAGGCTTAATAGCCATTGCATAGGCGAAATTAATCGTATCCCCGACAATGTTAGGACCCAGTGTTCTTTTGAGCGCATCATTCTGAAGTACGTCTTTTGCAACGGGTAGTTCATAGGTTTGCTTTTTACAACCGGCCAGGATCAACATTGCTGCAATCATAAAAGCCGAATACTTTGAATATATTGATTTGCGTAACATCGCGTCGATTTTAATTGGTGAACTACTATTTGGGTTGAACAGTTATATAAACAGTATAAGGCTTTTTTACCTGGCGGTTTCCGCTTATGACGGTCCAGATTTTTGGATTAGCCAGGTCAGAAAAATCTACTTTCCCGGGAATTTTCGGATCCAGTTTTGCATCTGTGATCAGGGTGAACTGCGGATAAAGATTCTTAAGATCAGTACCGTATTGTACTTCCACCCTTATTGTTTGGGCCAGTGTATCAATGGCTGCTGTTTTAGTTCGAACTGTTACGAAGTCAGCACCAAGCAATTCGAAATTACTAACATAACATTCGGATCTTGTTGTGATGAGCAGGCCATCTTCATCAATCGGCTGGTCTTTTTTACAGGAAGTCCAAACTGTCAGCATCAATAGTGCTGATAACAACAGGCTGGTATTTTTTATTTTTAATTTGTGTTTCATGATTTTTAATTTTTCAGATGGTCAGTATGATTATCTCCACGGAATGTTTTGAGTGAGATTAGGATTGCGGTTCCGTTCACTTTCAGGTATTCTGAAAATATAATTTTGAGAATAAGTGATATCAGAAGTGTTTTGATAATAACGTTGCTGATTCGCACCCCAGGTATCCTGGCGCCAAATTCCAGCGCTGCCTGGTCCACCCCAAACTCTTTCAATTGCTCTCCATCTACGAAGATCATAACCTCTTTGACCCTCTGCAGCCAGTTCGACAATTCTTTCCTGCTCAATCGCATCGAAAAAAGCAGCTTTACCTGCAGTCTTTGCAGCACCAAGTGGTGGCAGATTACCACGATGACGTACCTGGTTCACTAAAGCAATTGCATCTGGTTGAGGACCTGATACTTCGTTGGTGGCTTCGGCATACATCAGATACACATCAGCAAGGCGAACCACTGGCCAGGCAAAATCACCCTCACTTCTGCCTTGCCCCGCGTAATTGCGGACAAATTTCCTGAACACATATCCTGAATTGACACCATCTGTGTTATAAGTGGTATAGGTGACACCGCCAATCACAACCTTGGCGGCCCAGGTCTGATAGATAAATGGAGTCCATCCTGTAGAGGCAAGTGAAATCATACCAATGCTGGTTTCATAATCCCACTGGATAGTAGATTTCATCCGGTAATCCCTGCTCCTGTAACTGTTAGGGTTAACCGAAGAATTTAATGTTGTTCTTGCAGCTGTATTTGTTGTTGGATTCAGCTGAACAAGTTTTGGTGCAAAATCACCGGTTGTTGTCAACTGGTACCTGTCTGCAATCTCATATCTCGGCGCAACCCAGCACTGTGAACCTTCGTGTGAGCGACCTGAAAAGTCACGCATCAGTTCTTCGCCCTGGTCAGTGCCGATACCGCCGTGTGTAAATACCATTACCATCTCAGGATTACCATTCGCCTTTGGCGTAAACAGGTGATAATAATTTGGTAATTTTTCCGCAGCGCCCAGTGAATCAATTTCACCGGGATCACCATTCAAATAAAGCGTGTGTCCATAATCATTTATCACAGATTTGAAGTCGACTGCTGCAGCCGTGAAAGCGGCAGTAGCTTCGGCAGCATTTTGTGCGAAACCTTCCAGCTCGGGCCAGCCATTCTTTTTCCAGCTTGCCCAATAAAGGTTTAATTTTCCTCTGAGCGCCAGTACGGCCGATTTGGAAGATCTTCCCAGGGTTGAAGCTTTGGCAGGAAGTTTTTCGAACGCATAAGCGTAGTCGGCGAGTATAGAATCTCTGACCTGTTTAATTGGCAACCTTGGAAGCAGTGCTACATCATCGTTAGATTCTGCAACCTTTGTAAAGTAGGGAACATCACCCCACATGGAGATCAGTTTGAAATAAGACAGGCCCCTCAGTAAACGTGCTTCGCCCATTATCAGCTCCATGTTTGCAGCTGAACCGGTACCTTCGGACTGCATCTTCTGGGCATTAGTGATAACATAGTTAGCACGGTTAACAGCTCCATACAGGAAACGGTACATCTTGTCGAAAGAACCTCCATAACCTGAAGGATCATAGTTCGCTCCGTTATATGCATCTCCAAGCCTGAGATTGCCACTGGTAGTACTGGTACCACGGACGCGTGTATATTCGCCATGTCCATCCATATAATAGTCACGGTCAAAACATGGTCTTACCGCGGCATAAAGTCCGTTCAAAGCTGCCTGTGCATCTGCCTCTGTAAGCCAGAAATCTGATACTGCCACCTCTGTTGTCGGTGCCTGGTCCAGCAGGTTCTTACGACATGAACCGATGAGTAACACACCTAATCCGCATGCGGTAATAAGAAAAGCGTTTGTTATTATTTTCATTTTTTTCATGATGGCAGCTTTTAGAATACAAGTTGGATTGAAAGAGAATAAGCTTTGTTAATCGGATACATGTTGTTATTGTTTCCGGCTTTTTCTGGATCAAGTCCGCGGAATTTTGTAAAAGTGAGAAGGTTTTCCATCGAACCTGCTATCCGGAGATTAGTAATATGTGCTCTTCTTGTTATTGAAGCAGGAATATTATAACCAAGCTGAATGTTTTTTAAACGGATATAACTCATATCATCCAGCCAGAAAGTAGTAGTGGTAGTGTTATTACCACTTCCACCGAGTCTTGGCCACTCACCTCCCCGGTTTTCCAGGTTCCATGGATTGTTCCAATGTTCCCAGGTAGATGCATATCGGGAAGCTCCGAAATTCGGGTTGTTGAACGCGTTGATCCAGAAATCTTTTCTTCCGGTTGCACCCTGAAGGATGAAGGCAAAGTCAACTCCCTTATAAGAAACAAATCCATTCAAAGAAGCAAATGTGGTTGGCCTGTCTTTTTGAAATTCAGGTACCGCTTTCATATCATTTGCATCGATACGGCCATCGCCGTTAAGATCTTTCCGGATCAGATCACCCGGCTGAATTCCCTGTGGTGTATTTTTATAAACATCTTCCCAGGTTTGGGCGACGCCGATATCCTCATAAGTATAAAGGAAGTTATAAGGCAGGCCGATAAAAATATTATTACCGGAGTTCTGTGCGCCCCTGCCTATGAACTCATTCCACTCTTCAAGCTTGGTCTGGTTATAAGATGCATTAAGTGTAACGCCGTATGCGAAACCTCCGAGATTTTCCTTCCAGGTGATATTAGTTTCAATACCACGATTGCGCATGTTACCGATATTTGTTCTTGGTGCATTAATGGCACCAGTCAGTAAAATGGAGAATTCTGAAGGCCTGTTCATGCCTTCGGTCAAACGATCATAGTAATCTACCTCGACCGTCAGCCTGTTGTTAAGAAATCCAAGTTCAAGACCTGCATTAATAACACTGGTTTCTTCCCAGGTAAGAAATGGATTCACCAATTTACTGTTTACAATACCTCTTGCAACGGCACCGCCAAGCATATAATGATTACCATTGAGCGTTTGTTGTTGCTCATATCTTCCTACTCCACTATTATTACCCAGCGTACCATAAGATACTCTCAACTTACCGTTGCTGAGCCAACTGCTGGTAAGTTCCTTCATGAAATTTTCTTCTGTAAATCTCCAACCCAATGCAACTGAAGGAAACAAACCAAACTGACTACCCTTCAGAAACTTGGAAGAACCATCAACCCGGAAGTTTCCTTCGAACAGGTATTTTCCGAAGGCGGTGTAGTTTATTCTTCCGATATAAGACTGCAGCCCTTCTGTAGTAGAACCACCACCAGTACCCTGAACTCCAGTCAGCGCAGCATCAACTTCACTAAGTGATGGATGCAGGCGATCGTTTCTAGAAGTGAATTGTGTCCGATCGTACCAGTACTCTTCACTATATACAAACAATGCACTAAGATCATGATTGGTTCCAAAAGTCTTGTGATAGTTCAGACGGCCATTCAGCAAAGTTTTATATCCTGTGAGCGTGGTGTTGCTGATACCGGCATTTGCACCCACGTATACACGGCTACCGAATGAGTTTGTCTGGAAGTTAAAAGCCTGGTTAGGTATGTTTGCATTGTATCCAAACTGGTTATAATAGTTAAGACCAAAGTCAACAGTAGCGGTGAGGCCTTCAATCGGAGTCCAGTCCCAATACATAATAGCATTTGCCTCCTGCCTTTCCTGGCGTGTCAGCATGTTCACGTATACGGTATATGGGTTGTAAGCCTGCGGATCTTCACCATAAGCCATCACCCCGCCAAAGTTTTTTGAAGCCGGGTCATAAGGTGTTAAGCCCGCAATGGCATACTGCATATCAAAGCCAGCAGTATTCGTTGGAGCAGGATCGGTAAAACCTTCTTCCAATGCATAGGTAATGTCAGACCAGTTACCGTTGAACTTGATGCCGGTATTCATATTATTCCGGATCTTATAATCGAAGTTGAACCTGGCGTTGTATTGTTTATAGGTATTATTGATCTGTAATCCAACTTCATCTTTCATACCAACTGAAGCAAAAAAGTTCGATTTATCATTGCCACCTGTTGCAGATAAATTATAGTTCTGGAATGATCCGTTTTGCATAATCACGTCCCACCAGTCTGTATTTGGATAACGAAGCGGATCGATCATTCCAAGCGCCATCCACTGATCAACGGTACCATTCTTAAAAAGCTGGTTACCCTGCAATGTATTAACCGCCGCACGACGCTGATGTAAGGTTAGTGCCCGGGGATAATCAGCCATGAACTGATATCCTTTTGTTGGAACTTCCAGTGCCAGGTTGGTTGTAAAGTTTATTGAAGTCTTTTTCTGCCCCCTGCCCGACTTGGTTGTAATCAGGATTACACCATTTGCCGCACGTGAACCGTATACTGAAGCTGAAGTCGCATCTTTTAATACCGAAACTGACTCAACATCATTTATATTGATGCGGTTGATGTCTACATCAGGCATACCATCCACTACCACTAGAGGTCCGCTGTTGTTCACCGTACCCAGGCCACGGATCAGCAATTGCGCATTATTGCGGCCAGCCATACCCGAATTCTGGACAGCAGAAAGACCAGGTACCAGGCCGCTTAACCCCGCCGAAATGTTTGGCAGCGCCCTGCCCGTAATTTTTTCATCAACATTTACGGTTGAAACTGCTCCTACCAGGTTAACTTTTTTCTGCCTGCCATAACCGACCACCACTACATCAGTCATTGACGTCACTTTTGATTGCATACCGATATTGTATTCGTTACGCTCATCTACTTTTTCCGTCGTTGTTTCATGGCCCAGGGAAGAAAATACCAGGGTTGAACCTATTGCAGCGTTAAGCGTGTAACGCCCTTCGGCATTGGTTGTGGTACCAGTTTTGGTGTTTAAAACCGTCACAGAAACGTCCGGGATCGGCGCACCCAATGAATCCTTCACCACCCCTGAAATCGATTTCATTTGTGCAAGTGAAAAAAGAGGGGAAAGAAGGATTAGAAAAACAATGGAAGACACGAATAAAGGGACCTTTATTCGCAGATGGTGAGTCTGTGGCATAAGCAATCAGTTTTGATTTTGTTTAATATAGCAAACTCAAACTTGATAAAAAAAGCTGGAATCGTTTTCATAAACGGAACATTTATTTACTGAAACGTTTTCGTAAATATCCCGGCTTAACATACATATGTAAGATATTGATAGAGAAATGCTGAGTAAAGAGACTAAGTGTTTTCGTTTAAGCTGGAACAAAACGGAAATCTGGCAAGTACCGGCGCCAGGGAGCTGCGAAAAAGTCAGTTTTCAACAGATTGTCAAAGACTGGCAGCAGGAAATTTTAATCTGCTCCGATTGGCATTAATATAGAAAAACTTATATTTTGTGGCTTTCTATTACTGACCCTTCGACCCGGCTCTATGATCATTAAACGTTTGCAGCTGTTTATTGCCTGCCTGTTACACTTATGCACCTCATTTGGCCAGGGTTGCCCTACCAATATAGATTTTGAGATGGGCACATTAGATGGTTGGGATTTTTTTGTTGGAAAAACTTCTCTTGACAGTAATAAGAATGTAATTAGCCTGGCACCTTCCGCACCGCTTCCCGGCAGGCACGAACTTATCACCACTTCATCAATCGGCATAAAAGACAAATATGGCAACTTCCCTATATTATGCCCCTATGGTGGCACATCATCCGTGAAACTTGGTAATGACCTGACAGGTGGCGAGGCGGAGGGGCTATCCTATACATTTACGGTTCCCAACCTGGTGGATACATTTAGTTTTACTTATTATTATGCTGTGGTTTTCCAGGATCCGAATCACGTGGAAGTTTCACAGCCAAGATTTTTTGTAACGGCATACGATGTCGAGAGCGGTGAGTTGATTAACTGCGCTTCTTACGATTACATTGCAACCGGTGGTATACCCGGTTTCAAAAAATCGACTTATCAGACCGATGTCCTCTACAAAGAATGGTCGCCAGTCTCGATCCAGTTCGCCGGTCTTGCGAATCGAAAAGTGAGACTTGAATTTAAAACAGCAGATTGTACATTAGGTGGACATTTCGGTTATGCATATGTCGATGTCGGCTCGGGATGTTCCAATATATTAGCTACTGCCCCATATTGCATTGAATCAAATTCAATCATCCTCAATGCGCCCTATGGCTATAAAACCTACACCTGGTATAATGAAGATTTTTCGCAGATAATAGGCCATGAACAATCACTCACTTTAAGTCCACCACCTGCAACAACCGGGTCGTTCCACGTTGATATTGTTCCCTATCCTGGTTACGGCTGCAGGGATACTGCCATTGCTTATGTGTTACCAAGACCAATTCCCAGGCCGCCGGCCCCTGAACCAACGATCGTATTTTGTCAAAACCAGGCAGCAGATGATTTTAAAACAAGACCCGAGCCAGGAAATGACCTGGTCTGGTATAGCGAAGGAACCGGGGGGATCGGTAAGTTCGGCAACCCCGTTCTTTATACTGGTGCGCCATTGGATACTACATTCTGGGTTTCTCAAAAGGAACTATTTGGTTGTGAAAGCGAGCGCACCCCTGTGAATGTAAAGATACAACCCTCACCAGAAGTTTCATTTACCACGAACGACGAGTTACAATGCCTAAGCAACAATAATTTTACTTTTACCAGCACCTCTGATAACCTTAGCAACAGCAATTATCTGTGGGAGTTTGGCGATGGTAATATTGACACAGTTTCTGGCAAAGGAGTTAATTATAAGTTTGACAATTATGGGAACTATACCGTGAAGCTAACGGTGATAAATGAGCGAACCTGTTCACAAGAGTCGGTCGGATTCGTATCTGTTGGCGCTAAACCTGTGGCTTCTTTCCGGCCCCCGCCCGTCATTTGTGAAAACCAGGCTTCTGTTCAGCTCATCGACAACTCAGCTGTACCGGGCGGCGGTTCATCACTGAATTCCTGGTGGTGGGAAATTGACAAGAAAATATACAACGGGCAAACCCCTGCTGCCTTTTCCACTAAAGGTCCCGGGAACCTGAGTGTAAGGTTGGCGGTTAAGAGTTCTATTGGTTGCGAATCGGATACTATCCTCCGTATACTTCCTGTTCGTTATCTGCCAATAGCTAATTTTAGTTATTCATCACCGTTATGTAACAATGAACCGGTTAAATTTCAGGATCTGTCCCAGATGCCAGCCGCTTCCCCTGACCTTGTATCGCGCTGGTACTGGCAACTTGACAATGGTTTTTTAATCAATAATAAGAATCCCGTGATGCATATCAGCAGCGGTATCCACAATGTGAAACTATTTGCTGAAAGTAACATGGGTTGTAGAAGCAAAGTAACGGATACCAGCTTTTTTGTGCATCCTAAACCTTTTATTGCATTAACCATAAATGATTCCTGTGTAAGGACACTGGTAAACTACCAGGCAACGGCTCAATTGCAAAATGTAACAAAATGGCTATGGAATTTTGGAAACGGCCAGTACAACGCCGGAGATAAACACTCAAGAACTTATGCAACTGAAGTTTCATTTCCGCTCACTTTAATTGGTCAGACCAATGAAGGATGTAAGGATACCGTATTCCGTCAGTTCCGGATCTTTGAGAATCATGCTAACGCAGGACTTGACACCATAGTTGCGAAAAATGAACCTGTTCACCTTAATGCCAATGGCGGTACCGGTGTACGATATCACTGGAGTCCCCTTACCGGTCTCGATAACGCCTCCGCGGAAAAACCTGTGGCAACACTGGATAAGGACCAGCTATATAAACTTTATTCGATCTCGGAACAGGGCTGTGAAGCATACAGCGAGATTTTCATAAAACGTTATGCAGGACCCGAGCTTTATATTCCCAATGCATTTACGCCAGACAACGATGGCAAAAACGATTTGTTGAAAGTGTTCCCCGTTGGTATCCGTAAATTCAATTATCTGGCGGTTTATAGCAGGAATGGACAATTGCTTTATCGTACCACGGATTATTCAAAAGGATGGAACGGTATCTTCAACGGAAAGAAATTGGAGGGCGGAACCTATGTTGCCGTGGCCCAGGCCCAGGATTATCGCGGCAAAGCGATGATGAAAAAAACTACGGTTATATTACTGCGTTAATGAGTTTCGTTGTTTGAGGGATCCTAATTTTATGCTATTTGTTAAATGGGATTATAACACTGCTTCCTGCCATTCCCGCTTTTGGTAATGTCACTTCAAGCCGGGAAAGCTTTTTTGACTCCTCCCAGGTCGCCGTGAAATTTTCACCGTTTGCTTTGAATTTCCTGTTAAGGCTCAAGACAATCTTTTCCAGTTTCTGAGTAGGGTCAGCAATCGTTATTGCGTTTCTATCAACCATAGCAATAGAAGGCCGGTCCACGGATAAATTAAGCCCGGCTGTTCTCAGTTCGGCTGGCGCATGGAAAACCATTTGTATGACTTCTGACTTCCTGTTGGCTACAGCCTGCGCGAAATTGGTGTTAAGCAAGACTTCAATACCTGCAGTCTTCATATAACTGTCAAGTATATCCGAAGTTGCATTGGGAACAACGATATACATATAAGACGCATCTTTTGCTTTTTTTCCATGATCGATCCAGGCAGCAAACACTTCTTTTTTTACCGGATCCGACGTGGCCCATGACTGGTGATTGATCTGCCTCCAGTTACCGGTAACTTCGTGGTTAATTACATGGAGATCCACGGCTACCGGGAAAAGGTAGCCAACGCTGTCATGGAGAACCCATTTAACTTTTTTAAGATTGTGATCACCTTTTTCCAGGGTTGATTTACCATTGGCATCACTGACTATTACGTTGGTTTTTAGTAGAGTCTGATTCAGCGTGGTGTATACCGGTAAATCAGCATCGGTGTTAATACTTGTTCCAAGGCAAACATATTCATTATCGAAAAGGAACCATGCCTTTTTTGCTTTTAACGGATCATGCACGCTTGTAAGATCTATCGCTGCGACACCATAAATGCCATTACTTATACCACCTGAAAATTCTGAGAGCCCTTTTTTGGCCAGTTCATTCCAATGTGCAACATCTGCCTTTTGAAGAATGGTAGTGCCCGGAATCTTTTGCCAGTCCCAAACGGGATAAATATTTAGATATTCATCTCCCCGCCTCGATATAAAGTTTGACCCATCGCCAAAATGATGCATTTTAAGGCCTTCTTCGTTATGTGGTTGTTCCATATTATTTGCCCGGGAAGAGTGCATCCGTACTGATGCAAAATAGGTTGGGCGCTGATGAACGAGGTAAGACGAATGCCAGAAAAACCGGTCGCTTTTTAGTGAAGGACGTACTAACCCCTTCCGGAGTTTAATAATTTCATCCAGTTCCCCGGAACGATAATCAGAAATTTTCCGGAGGTTTTCCGGCAATTCACTACTGGCTGCTTTCAATGCATTCATTCTTGTCATATCCCGGTTTTCCGCGCCAGGGTCGGGATAAATTCCATAGACCATCGACTTACAGATTCCATCAAGAAAATAGTCGATTAATAGCCTGGTTGCTTCCTGTGGTAATTTGAAACGGGTGCCTGAAATTTTCACTGCCCAGTATGCAAATGAATTAGCGAAGCTTGTGCCATATGTGAGGGTAGATATAACATTATCTGTACGATGGTGAAAACTCAGATCAGGTTTAATGCCGCGATCAGTGGTAATCTTGATTTCGGAAGCCATAACCTTGATCACCCTTTCGAGTACAGCTTCATCACGTGAAAACAAAGCCTGTTTTCCTAACATGCCGGCAATTGGTAAAAGGTCACCACCCGGCCTCGCACCAAAAGCTTCGAGGTTTGCGCGGTTGGCAATTTTAAGACCCGCAGTTTTTTGAATTTCCGTAAGATTTGTATCCATCAGCATCAGGATGTTGATCATTAACTGTGGTGTGCCCATTTCGTTCCACCACCAGTTCTGACACCGGAAATCGTTCTTCAGCCAATAATCAAGCGCTGCACTTAAAGCTTTTTTTGCCAATGCATCGTTCAGAAACGGGGAACCCTTTTTACTGGTCGCACGGGCAAGTGTCAGCATATTTTCAAGGTGAATTCTATGCTCAAAACCTGTGCGCGAAGTATCAACATAGTTTATACCCGGCCAGGTACCATCTTCACGAATCGTTTTGACCAGGGTCCCGACCTCGTCTTTGTTTACTGCCGGTTGCTGCAGGTCCGTGATAATTCTTTCCCTGATGATTTCCAGGTCGCTGTCAGCAACCCTTATCGCCTTTAATGGTTCCTTATTTTTTTCTCTGCCAGTATCAGCCGGTCCTGCCGACACAAGTAAAACGACGAGAAAAGCGAGACCAGCTATTTTTATATTATTAAACATGGGGATTGAGTTGTGAGTGGTGAGTGGAGTTATTGAGTGGAGTTATTGAGTGGAGAAGTGGTAAGTGTTGATTTCTGGGTGGTGTGACGAAAGTTTATTCATTCATCACTGATTCACTCAAACTCACCACTCACCACTTACCACTCACCACTTGTCTTTAACCTTTTTCCGCTATAACAAATTTAATCGCGTCTTTTGTTTTTGGTGCTATTACTTCGAAGTTGATACGATAAATATTATCCCCCCATTTTTCAATGATGCCTTTATCTTCCATTGCAGTCAATGGAATTTTTTCTACCGCTGCATTCATTTTTTTCGCATCATAAACAACCTTGAAGTCCTTCAGCTTGCCATCCTTGTCTTTGAAATGAATAATAACTTCTCCGCCTTTAGTGACCTCTGCCGGATAACAGGTCATCAGGTGTTGCTTAAGTTTTTCGGCTTTGTTAAGAATAAGATTATCATATACAGTAACATTTCTATTCCTGTTGAGTTGTACCGAACGTTGCCATGATTTGACACCTGCTTCTGCGGGGTAAGACGCCGCAATTTCCATACTTATCGCGGGTGCATTTTTTTCACTGGTATACTTCACGTTTCCAGCCCTGAACTTAGATCCGGGAGGTTGGGTGAAACCATTGATGGTTGGAACATTATGATAGTCTGAACAGTTGTACCAGATATCGTAACGTTTATCGCTGAATGTCTTCCTCGTATAAGTTCCCCGGCCAACATCAATCAACAACGGTAACCCGTTATAATAAACAACATAGTTCCCGATATCATTGTGATTATGGCTCTCGTCATTATGCCCGCCTTTTGCAGCAACAAAAAATCCATCTACGCTACCCTCTTTGTCTCTTGCCAGCATAACCTGGATATCGGGTAACCAAACATCTGCAGGAAGGGGCAGCCGCTGCTCAGCCTTTTGAAATTCATCCTGCAGGAATAAAGAATAGAAGTTCCTGAAATAGTGAAACCTTCCTAGTTTATTGTCTTCATCTTTCCGGTAGAAGGCACCAAAATTCATCATATCACGATCATTGATGTCTTTACCAAAGCGGTAAATCATACTCGCTGCCATCGTGGGCTGCGGATCTGCGTCAGCAAAATTCAGGAAATAATCTTCGCCTATCTGGGCCCGGTAAATGAACCTTGCCATGTTTTTTATCTTCTCATCATCATAAATATATTTGAATGCATTGTTGCTTGCCAGGTTCAACATTGAGATATTATCATAAAGAGAAGCCGCTGCTGCACCCCAATAGCCTGGTCCTTCGTCACAACCGCCATCTTGTGGATAAGGATTTACAAATTCATCAAGCACCTTCAATACTTTTTCAACCATTGCGGTACGTTTATTTTCATCTTTTTCCACAAGCAAAGCCGTGTTCAGCCAATTGGAACAGATCCAGGGATTCCAGTTGTTTGGTGGCCGGCCATTGGCATTGGTAGTCATCCATCCATGCGGTTTATTCATCAGTGGTTCAAAAAGCCGCTTGTTTGTTTCGACGTATATTCGTTTTCGGATCTGTGGCGATACAGCATCCAGTTTATCACCCATATAATAATCTACCCATGCCAGGAAAGTACCTGTTTCAGCTGCAAACAAATCCACAAAAGGTACCGTTACATCCATCAACCCTGAATACTCTTTTCCACGGGGAAGATGGGCAGGGACACCCCACCAGGATTCTTCACAAATTGACCAGACACCATTGATGATTGCATCTGTAAACCTGCCTTTGTTTTCATAGATCTCTGCCATCAGCAGGGTACCGAGCACATTTCTTTTCTCGAAACTGACAGACTGATATTCATTCCTGTCACCTGTCCGCTCAATCAACAGGGATTTTGTAGCCGGGATATATGGCCATTGATAATCTTTAAGTGAATCAGCCTGCCCGAGAAATCCCTGCAGCATTTTCTGATCAGCTTTTGACCACCCTTCCCTATCGGTGATCTTTGGAAATGGCTTCCAGTCTGCATATGGAATCAGCACGTTTTTCAAGGCAGTGCCGCTGTATTTGCCACTAAGCAGGTTTTTGCCCTGCCCGAATGCGATTGAAAAGCCGCTTATAAAAATCACCGAAATCAGCAGCAGTTGTTTTCTCATATAATACAGTTTATTTGATTCTTCCGGTCACCATTGCCGGCCTTTGAAAGGGCGATTTCATATCATAAGGCAGTTCATAAACAGAACCTCTTGAGTCAGCAAAAAATAACTTTGACACAGACATAGTATCAGCATTCCCATCTGCCCAGATTGCCTGGAAATCGGGGTGCATCACTGATGGACGGCGGGCATAAGAATGATTTCGTGTGCTGTTTGACGTTAGTATACGTTTCTTTCTCCAGGTGTAGCCTTTATCCCTGCTCTCCCAAACTGCCATCTCTCCACCTGTGCCATTTGGTTGCGGGCCTTTTTCGGTTGGCCCGATGACTTGCCATGAATTGCCGTCGATATATAAAGACCCCATATCATAATTGTGGGAAGACCGGCAAACTGTGTTTATCTCCCACTTGTTTTCCTTCCGCTGTATTACCACCCATTGGCGAAGATTTCCCGGTGGACCCGGTTGAAAATTATTACTAATCACTGCCAGGACTATCGGGTTACCTTTTTCATCAAAGTTTATATCATTTAGATAAACCAGCTTACCTTCTTTTTCATAGTCTTTTACGAGCGCCTCATTTATTTTGTTTGTCAGGGGTGGCATCATTTCAATACCGGAGACCGAAGTCCAGGTTTTTCCCATATCGCTGGTCTGAAGCAAATAGACATTGGTCCTTTTATCTACATTACCGCCCGGATGATAGTTAAACGCCGTGACAATTTTATCGTGCCATTTGTTAGAAACCTGGTAATGTCCTCCCATGCCTGCTAGCTTATGATCCTCAGACCATGATATACCATCATTACTTGTTGACCAATACAGTTCCCTTCCATTGGTATATTTTGTGAAAAGGTAAAAAAAGCCCTTGCCCTTAACCCACCATGGTTGCGGGTAAGTCATATCAGCCTCACGAATCTTTTCAAAATCCCCAATCTCAAATGGCTTACGGCTTTTAAATAACAAACCCAGTCTGCTGGTATTACGACCGCTTACGAAAATCCAGATAAAACCCTTTTCATCTATGGAAATAGAAGCGTTATCATGTGGATCATCAACTCCCATCTTATCATACACTATAACGGGTTGGGGCACCTGCTTTTTTGAATGATCAAAATATGATACCATGATCAGCAGATGTTTTTCATCTGCTTTTGTGGTACCACCATACACAAAAAAGGTTTTATTTACTTCCGGCGAATAAATGGCGATGGGGATATGACTTGAAGTATAGGTTCCTAGTCCACCCGAATACTTATCTCCATACCGGAAAAACTGGCCAAGAGTGAACCAAATGCCTTTATAACCTTCCGCTGTCGGAAGTTGAGCAATAGTCTGCCGGAAGAAAAAAATCGCCAGTAAAGCAAAAAATGATCTTATTAATATAAATCTTGTCATCTTATTCTTCCTTCTTATTCTTCCATCCTATTCTTCCATCCTATTCTTCCATCCTATTCTTCCATCCTATTCTTCCATCTTATCCTTCCATCTTATCCTTCCTTCTTATCCTTCCTTCTTATCCTTCCTTCTTATCCTTCCTTCTTACTTCCACGACACAAGCGCAGCTGATTTCTTTATTGGCGTTCTGTTTGCCTTTTGCGGTGCCAGCGTAACTTCCAGGACATTTTCGCTGTTTGGAGGAAGTATAACTTCAAATCCAACGAGGATGGTTCCGGGGTTAGGAGCATCATAGCTATTGGGAGGATCTGTGGACCAGGTTTTCATGGTTACCTTACCCGTCGTATTAACCTGCAGAATCAATTTTTTGCCATCCTTCGTGAGTTCGGCTGAATTTGCGGATATCATCTTCACATCTGCAGGTGTGAGCATGGTCCAACGCACTTTAGTTGATCTGTCATTTGTTTTTATTTCGTCTCTCACTACAACATAAGATTTGTCAACAATGGCCACGCCTCTCAGTGATTTCGCAACCATTCCTTCATATACTGCTGATATATCCGTGACCGCATTCATATTTTCTGACGAGGTTCCTGAACTGACAATGGGTGCATAACCTTTTACAAGCTGGTGCTGACTGTCGATAGCAAGCGTATTGTGAACAAGGTTAGTATAACGGAACACCGTCCATCGCTGTGCATCCTGTGTTCTTCCAAATAACTGGATGCCCTTTGATTCCAGAGATTCATAATTCTGCATACCAAAATCCATTGCCCATCTGACCCCGGTTGCTTCCATCACAAAGGAACCGATATCCATATGGGCATGGTTAACACTTACTGATCCACCCTTGAGTCCCACATAAATTGCATTCGAATCCGTCCAGGATGTACGCATTAGCGCAACAGGATTTTTACCCTTACCCACCCACATTGTTTCTTTTGGTGGTTTTATATTGTTGATGGCTACACCGCTGCTCCATAACAAGGCTCCAGGCAACAAACGATCGCGTACAAGTTGAGCTGCTGGTGTTGATTGCAGGCGGCTTCGTTCCACCCATAATAGCGACGGGTCTTTTAGTTTAGACGCAAACCAAAACATAGCCGGTTGAAAGCCGCCTTCGTTTCCTGCGTCAGAAAAATTAAACGGTTTACCGGAAGGTCCTGTCATGTTTTCAAGGAAACCAGCTGTTTTCAAAAAGCCAGGTTTAGCTGTCAGACCGAAGTCTTTACCAAACAGTTTTTCAATCGCGCTGACGAACATCACGTTAAAACTGGTACCGTATCCCCAATAGCCATAGCCTTCAGGGTAAGCACCATCCGGGCCGTAATCAGCCATGGATATAACGATTGTTTCGAGCGCCCTGTTAATTATTTTACGGGCCAGTTCAGGATTATCTTCATAAATCGCCATCGCTCCATAAGTCATACCGGCGTTACAAACCTGGTTCCAGTTGTGTTCGGCCCTCAGGAATGAATTATTCTTTGAATCGAGTGACGGTTCAATCCCCTTTTTTATAATAGCTTCTTTTATGATTGTTTTGGATTGATCTGACAAATCTGAATATAGCCAGTCGTAGCCGATAGCTGCGGCCATAGTCATTTCAGCCACATCAAGAAAATGTGAGGGATTCCAATCACTGAAACCGGAAATAGCAAGCAGTTCCTGCTCCGCTCTTTTGAGGATCGCGGGATCTTTGGTCATCCGATAACCGTAAGAAAGCATGAATATTCTCCTCAGCGCTTCGCGGGATTTGTCGAGGAGTCTCCTGCCTATCTGGATACGTTCAACGGGTGGTTCATTTATCAGTCTCCTGCACTCATTAATAATTGCTCCCTGCAGGGTTTGCCAGGTCTTGTCACTCTCGATTGTTTTCCTGATTTGACTTTCCTCATCTTTGGCAAGCAGTATCCTTGGATGTTGAGGTAGTTTGAAATCGGCACCTATATAATCGGTTTGACCTATAACTACACCCAAATGGCAAAAAAAAGCAAGAACTAACACAGGTAAAGTGCAGCGTAGTTTCATATAGCAAATATTTCTTCCTGTTGCAGGATCGCAATCTGACAATTAAAAAAGAGCCTTAACCAAAGGCAGAGCAGTGATTAGCACCACTTAAAAAAAGTAAATTAGGTATTAAGACCCATAATTCATTTAAAGCAGGTTTATTTGGGACATAATTTTCTACGAAAACGTTTCAGTAAATAAATCGACAATTTCTGAAAACGTTTCCAGCTTTTTTTACCAAGTTTGAACTCGTTGTATTTAAAACCTAAAAACGAATTGCTTATGCCTACTCAAGCTGCCTGCAGACTTGTCCCGTCGTGTTGTTATGATCTCGCCTCTTGCTCCCATATAACAAAAATGCTTTAATTGAAAACGATTTCAGCAACAATTCCTGAAATCAACGGGTCAACAACGTGCAAATGAAAAAAAAGCTCGACAAGAAAAACGGCATCCAGGATATAGCAGAAGCACTGCAGTTATCGCCTGCAACTATATCGCGTGTTCTGAACAAACATCCCCATGTACATGAAGCTACGCGAACAAAGGTGATGGCCATGGTAGAGCAGATCGGCTATCGCCGAAATGTAATGGCATCCGGTCTCCGAACCAATAAAACGCATACAATTGGCCTGATTGTTCCAAGAATCTCCATGTTTGTGCATGCAGAAATTATTACTACTATCCAGAATGGTCTTCATAGCCATGGGTATAATCTGATAATCTGCCAGTCTAATGATTCTGTGGAAATGGAAAAGGAACTGACTGAAACGCTGTATGCAAGCCGGGTCGATGCAGTAATTGTAGCCTGTACGCTTTATACTTCCGATTTCAGCCATTTCGATATATTGATGAAAAACGATATCCCTGTAATATTTTATGATAGGGTACCGGTGAAACCTTATCCTGGCTGTATCATTAAAGGTGATGATTTCAGGGGAGCATATCTCGGCACTTCGCATCTGATTGAACTGGGATGCAAAAGAATTGCCTATATATCCGGTCCATTGGTTTGCAGTATATATATCGACAGGTACACAGGGTTTAAAAAAGCCATGGCTCAGCATGAAATACCTGTAGACAAGGATATGGTTTTTTACCAGGAACTAAACGCAGACAATGCGCGTAAGGCTATGCATATGTTGTTTGCAAAAAAGCCATATCCTGAAGCGATTTTTGCGGCCAATGATGTAACAGCCCTGGCTGCACTGGGCTTTGCCAAAGAGATTGGCATCCAGGTTCCGAAAGAGCTGAAGATAGTAGGATATTCAAACGATCCGCGGTCTGCCATTGTATCTCCTTCTATTACTACCATTGATCAGTTCCCTACCCAGATTGGTAAGATCATCGTGCAGGAATTATTAAAAATACTGAAAAACGGTACGGGCGGAATCGCTATAGATCCGAGTCCGATTATCATGCCGGTCGAATTAATCAGACGAATGTCGACCTGAAGAAGTGGTGAGTGGTGAGTGGTAAGTTGAGTTATGAATGATGAATGATTAAAAGGGTCACCCATAATTCATACACTCATAACTCAACTTACCACTCACCACTCACAACTCATAACTCATAACTCAAATACGTAGCTAATCCGAAATAAAAAGAATAATGAAAAGATTAATTGTAAGTGTATTCGCGCTGTTTGTAGGTGTAGTCGTTATGGCACAGGCTTCGAAAAAAGTAATGAAGCAGCTTATAGATGAAAACATGCAATTTGCAGCTCAACAGTACAAGCTGCTGATGAAAAACACGCCTGATACTGTAATGCCAAGGTCATATAATGCTGCAAAACAGCAGTTGATTACAAGCAATACAAAATGGTGGTGCAGCGGATTCTATCCCGGCACATTATGGATGATCTATGATGAAACAAAGGATCTGGCAATTCGCACCGAGGCGCTTAAAAGACTGGCCTTGCTGGAACCTACAAAAAACTATACAGGCAACCATGACCTGGGCTTTATGATGTATTGCAGTTTTGGTACCGCTTATGCCATTACTAAGGAACCAGCGTATAAAGATGTAATCTTTACAGCCGCTTCATCACTTGCCACGAGGTACCGCCCATCAATCAAGGCAATTCAAAGCTGGAACAGCAGCGAGAAATTTAAATGTCCCGTTATCATTGATAATATGATGAACCTGGAGTTACTTGAGTGGGTTACTCAGAATGGCGGCGACAAAAAATTTCATGAGATAGCTGTTAACCACTCTAACACAACTATGAAAAACCAGTTCCGTCCCGATTATAGTTCCTGGCATGTTATCGACTATGATCTTGAGAAAGGAGAAGTGTACAAAAAATTAACACATCAGGGTTACTCTGAAGAATCGGCCTGGGCAAGGGGCCAGGTCTGGGGATTTTATGGATATATAGTCATGTACCGTTTTACCAAAGATCCTGCTTATCTCAAACTGGCCAGAAACATTGCTAAATTTTTGTTGAATCACCCAAATCTTCCTGCGGATAAAGTTCCCTATTGGGACTTCAATGCTCCCGATATTCCAAATGCAAAACGTGATGTATCTGCGGCATCTATTATGGCTTCGGCTTTACTTGAACTTTCACGTTACACCAGCGGCAAGGAAAGCAAGAACTATGTTTCATCGGCCGCCGATATACTGCAGGTGTTATCCACTCCTGCATACCGTGCCAAGCCCGGTACCAACGGCGGTTTTATCCTTGAACACAGCGTTGGCCATCTACCCGGCAATTCAGAAATTGATGTGCCTTTGACCTACGCTGATTATTATTTCATTGAAGCACTGCAGCGATATAAGAAATGGGCCTTATAGAATTATGAGTTATGAGTTATGAGTGAGTTAGGAATTATGAATGAAGTAAACAAGCTATTTGATCACAAGTTCATTAATAACTCGATCTCATCACTCACTCATCACTCATAGCTCATCACTTATAACTTATCTTGTGGATTCCCGCTGAATTAGGGTGGAATGAAGAACTATGTTTTCGTCTTTTAACTGGAACATCTTTTTATCCAGCGCCTTAAATAACATGGTTGCTGCTTCGCGTCCCATTTCATAGGCGGGTTGTGTGATGGTCGATAGTGAGGGATTCAGAAAGTCAACTGTCTCAAGATTTGAAAAGCCAATAACTTTCACATCATTGGGTATGTTTAGCTTAAGTTCACGGCAAACTTCGTAGGTAGTTATCGCGTACTTTTCAACTGAAGCAAAAATACCATCCGGGTGTTGCTCATTAAAAAGTGCCTTTATCAGATTGAAATCATTGAGATGTTCATTTGTACATTCTATGATAAGGGAATCATCAACAGGGATATTGTAATCGCCAAGGGCCTTTAGATAACCACGCAATCTTTTGTTCCCGATAGAAAGATTCTTTGAAATCGCCAGGTGAGCGATCCTCTTACATCCCTGTTCGATCAGGTGCCTGGTAGCAAGCTGTCCACTTTCATAATCATCGGTAGTAACTTTTACCGTATCGAAATCTTCACATACCCTATCAAAAAAAATTATGGGCAGACCTTTTTTCTTCAGATCATGCAGATGGAGAAAATCCTTATCATTATGAGCCACGGAAATCAACACTCCATCCACCCTTCCACTGTTTAGATGACGGGTGAATGCAATTTCGTTTGCAAAATCTTCATGCGTAAGATAGATCAGCACATGATATCCCTTTTCACGGGCAACAAACTCAATTCCATTGATAGCAAGAGCAAAAAAGTTATTGGCTATTTCAGGTATAATAACGGCGATCGTTTTACTTTTGTGTTTTCTTAAACTGCTGGCATGCGGATTTGGCTGATAATTCAGTTCATTGGCCAGTTGCAACACCTTCTCCTTGGTATCTTTTCCAATATCGTGGCTGTCCCGCAGCGCTTTTGAGACAGTTGAAATGGACAAGCTGAGAAGTTGAGCAAGTTTCTTAATATTTACTGATTCCATATTAGGGCCTTAACGGCTTCAATATAATTAAAATTCAGGCAATTGGAAATGTTTTTGTATAGCAGTAGCTGGTCATGTAAGAGTTGGCATCCATTGACCGGAACGTTATTTTTGCGCCATGGATTACTTTAAAAAGCTGGAAGAGTTATTGAAGATTGAGCGAAATGAAGACCAGCAACAATTTAGCAGGCAGTCTCAAACGTTGTCAATAGCCGAAAAACGTGCAAATGGTGTTGCCTGGTTCCCCATAGCAATCAGGGATACCGAAATCGGCCGTGGTGATTATCTCACCGTTGAAGTTGAGCGCACAACTCACCAGGAATTACCTCATCAACTAAGATTCGGCTCTGCAGCTGTATTGTTTTCCAACCACAACCGGGCTGAATATAATATAGAAGGTGTGATCACATACCAGGGAGGTAACCGCCTGAAAATTTCATTGCGAACCGATGAGTTACCAGATTGGTCAAGAGATGGTAAACTTGGCATAGACCTGTTGTTTGACAATAACAGCTATGAAGAAATGCAACAGGCGATCCGGCAGGGAGCTTCAAGATTTGAGAAAAATGAAGATGCCGCCCTGATCCGCATCCTCACCGGGGAAAAAGAACCAACATTTTCAGAGAGCAAAACTGCCTTCAGTTATCCAGCCCTGAATTCATCCCAACAAAATGCCGTTAAGAAGATAATTGATGCGAACGAAATTGCAATCGTTCATGGACCCCCTGGTACAGGTAAAACCACAACGCTCGTGCAAGCTATTAAGGCCATGTACCAGTTAAATCATGAACAAATACTTGTTACAGCGCCGAGTAACACTGCGGTGGATCTGCTAAGTGAAAAACTTGCAGAAGAAGGACTGAATGTGTTGCGTGTAGGTAATCCGACACGTGTGTCTGAACGTCTTTCTTCATTGACGCTTGACAGCAAAATGCAGGCACACAGCAGCATGAAGGAAATGAAAAAACTCAAAAAACAGGCAAATGAGTTTCGCAACATGGCACACAAGTACAAAAGAAATTTTGGCAAAGCAGAACGGGATCAACGAAAGGCGCTGTTTGATGAAGCCCGGAACATAATGAAAACGGTTGAAAGAACCGAACAATATATTGTTGAAGACCTGGTATCCCGGGCACAAATTATCACGGCAACTTTGGTCGGTACCAATCACTATACCGTTAAACATCTCAGATATAATACGGTTGTAATCGATGAAGCCGGACAGGCTATGGAACCCGCTTGCTGGATACCTATACTCAAGGCTAAGAAAGTTGTACTTGCAGGCGACCACTATCAACTCTCTCCCACCATCAAATCTGAAGAGGCGGCAAAACGTGGCCTGAGACAAACTTTGCTGGAAAAAAATGTGGCATTGCATCCTGCCGCAGTCACTTTACTGGAAGTTCAATACCGGATGCATGAAATGATAATGTCCTATCCATCAAAAGTATTTTACGAAGATAAACTTAAGGCAGATATTACGGTAGCAGGTCATCTGCTGTTTGACGAAGATCAGCCTTTTCAATTTATCGACACGGCCGGATGTGGTTTCGATGAAAAATCTGCCGGTACAAGCGTAACGAATCCCGAGGAAGCGAATTTTATGTTAAGGCATCTTGCAAACTTTGTTACAAGGCTCAATGATATTTATCCTGGGAATTCCTTTCCCACTATCGGTGTGATATCACCTTATAAACAACAAATTGAAATATTAAAAGAGCAGGCTCTCCAGATCCCGATCCTGGTTGAACACCTAAACAATATATCTGTAAACACGATCGACAGTTTCCAGGGACAGGAAAGAGATATCGTTTATATCAGTATGACCAGGAGTAACACAGAAAACATAATCGGATTTCTCAGTGATATCCGGAGAATGAATGTAGCCATGACAAGGGCGAGAAAAAAACTGGTTATAGTGGGCGATAGCAGCACCCTTGGACAGTCAGCTTTTTATGGGGGTCTTATTGATTATGCGGCAAGTATTGACAGCCATATAAGTGCCTGGGAATTTATGGAAACCTAACAAACTGTTAATAGCAATGTCTTTCCAGGGCTCGCCACGCGAACCTTTGTAGTTATTGCATGGTTATTGCATCGGGTACATTCCAGATCATATGACCACTAAAATTTTCAATCCAAACGCCGGCATCGCAAGTCGTGGTAAAGAGACAGCTCTCATTGTTCTGACGGGTATTTTCTTTTTCACGTTTTATTTGCCCGGATCTCCCCTGATCAATAATATTGCTATTGTATCCCTGGTGATCTTCTGCGGATTCTTTAACACCGGTATTGAAAAATTAAGACTGCTCAGGCAAAGACCGGCATTGTTATTTATAGTCTTGTTTTATATTCTGCAGATTTTAAGTTTGTATTTATCACGGGACAAGGACAGGGCCTGGTTATACCTCCAGGTCAGAATACCCTTGTTGCTTTTCCCGATTTCCCTTGGCCTGATTTATATCAGGCATGCGTTGAAAGTTCGGATCTATTTTGTCTATGCTTTAATAACTACGCTGGCCGCCCTCGTTTGCCTGGTTTCTGCAATGATTATATTTAATCGGACCGGGGATTCCGGCTTTATTTATAATGATAGTCTTTCTGATGCGATTGGCAAGCAGTCGGTTTATTTCGCATTGATGGTGAACGTCGCAATCTTTAGTTATGCTTATCTGGCTATAAATAATTACCTCGCACCAGGTTTCAAAAAGCTCGCTATTTTTTGCATCGCATTCCTGATGTTAATTCATTTTATGCTTGCAAGCAGGATGGAGATAGTTTTTCTATATACTTCAGCAATCGTTTTTGCCCTCTATTATTTCTTCATCAAAAAGAAAAATCGAAAGGCAGGTTTTATCATGATCGGGGCGCTGGTTTGTTGCGGGATAGCATTCGTTCAGTTATTTCCGAAAACCTTAAATCGTTTTAATGAATTAGTGTACCCGACCTATGATTTCAAAAGTGACGCCGTTGAGAGCCATTATAATATGCAACTTACGCCTGAGCAATGGAACGGGCTTAACATAAGACTGGCAATCTGGAACTGCGGTTTTGAAGTTGTGAAACGCCACCCTGTTATGGGGGTTTCTATCGGGGACAAGGACCAGGCATTACTCGATGTTTTTAAAGAAAAGGAATTCAAGTTTGGAATCAGAACTAATAAAAACATGCATAACACCTATCTTGATATCCTGGCCAGCATGGGAGTAGTTGGGTTAATTGTTTTCCTCACAGGGTTTATAATATTACCATTAAAATCCTGTGTCAGGTCCAGGGATCTGATCGGCTTATTGGTGATTATAGATTTTATTTTATCATTTATCACAGAGACCTATCCGGACCGCAGCATGGGTTGTATCATCTTTAGCTTTTTTATAGCCTTCATCATTAGCACCAAAGACCGTGAATATCTAAAAACTAAAAACCCCATGTCCGTTCAGTCTGAATAGTAAATCTGCAAAAACAAGTCTGAAACAATAAAACTGTAATATCAATTTGGAAACAACAAGTCTGAAATCTAATTTGATAAGTTACTATTCCAGAATGTTTCCCCTCACAACAAACTCACCACTCACCACTCACCACTCACTCATACTCATCACTCATAACTCATCACTCATCACTCATAACTATATTCACTTATTATCGTTCATATAGTGCTCAATAGCCTGAGTCGTATCTCCAAAAAATACTAGCCGGCCTTGTTTCATATATGCTGTTTTCGGGCAATATTTCTGAACCACATCCAGCGTGTGACTGACTAGTATGACTGTTTTCCCATTGATCCAGCTTGATTCAAAAACGGCAACCGCCTTTTGCTGAAACTTCATATCACCCACGGCAAAAATCTCATCAAGAAACATGATATCGGCGCCGCCGTTAACTGCAATGGAAAAGCCAAGCCTGGCGACCATACCGGATGAAAAGTATTTTATCTTAGTATCTACAAAATCACGCAATTCGGCAAAGTCGATAATCTTATCAAAGATTTCGTCGATCTCTTTAATTCTTAAGCCAAGGATGGACCCGGATATATAAACGTTCTCCCTTGCTGTCAACTGGTGGCTCATACCAATACCCAGGTTCATGAGTAGGGTTGAACCATAAATTTCAATGGTACCCGTATCGACCGGGTATACACCTGCAAGCAAACGAATGAGGGATGATTTACCGCTGCCATTTCTGCCAATGAGACCGATACACTCTCCTTTCTGCACATCGAAATCCATTGTTTTGATAGCCTCTACTTTTTTCGAACGTGGCGGATTAAAGAGATTAAATAACCGGTGCTTAACCGTGTTATGACTATCCTCAGCGATTGTGAAAGTTTTGCTTATGTTCCTTGCCTTAATGGCTAATGAATGTTGTTCCATCATAACTTTTCAGCTGCTTTAGCTCCCAATTTGTTTAATAAAAAAACGCCAAGAATTAAAAAGGCGAAACTGTATACGAGATCAAATCCGAGCAGGGCTGGGTCAGGACCCTTGCCTTCCATCATTACGCGTCGCACATTAATGATAATACCTGCGATCGGATTCAAATAATCAAAGAAAGGCAGCGCTTCTTTGAAAGTACTGAGTTTATAAAATATTGGTGAAAGGAAAAATAAAAAGGCTGTAAACACCTGCCAGATCTGGGTTATGTCTTTCGCAACTGTATAAATAGTTGAAAGGATCAATGAAAATGCAAGCGACAAAACAAACAGGTTCATAAATAAAACAATGATCCATAAATTATTCCAGGACAATCCGCCGGAGTCTTTTTCTACCAGGTTATAAAAAATAACGAACATCACAAAATTGAAAAAGAAGCCAATGGAATTGCTCATCAGCGTGGAAATATAAATTTCCATCTTATTCATATTACTGTATTCGTAGAGATACTTTTTTGTTTGAAGGATCTGGACTGTTCCGGAAGTGGATTCAAGGAAAAAATTCCAGCAGATCAAACCGGTAAACAGGTAAGATGCAAAGGCCGGAATATTCTGATTCAATATTACTTTGAAGGCGATATAATAAATGCAGATATCAAGTACAGGCTTCAACAGCGCCCAGAGCAGCCCAAGCCTGTTTTCGTAATAACGCATTTTAAATTCAATCTTAGCGAGTAGCCAAAGGCGTTCCAGCTTGTTAGATTTTGGGCTCCAGTCTGATATCAGTTTTGTAAACATATTGGGTTTATTGCTATAATTTCATCATTGCCTTAGCCTGCAACAGGACTTTCTTCAAGGCCGGGTTTCTTTTAACAAACATTTTAAGATTATTAATCATGCCACTGTTACCTATAACAGTGCTTGTGACACGGATCCCAAATGAGGGATTATCATAAGCAAAGGACGGGCCATTTGCGTTCATAAGGCTGAATATATCAGTTGCATATTGCCGGTAAAGGCCGGGATAGGTTGTGGCAAGATACTGATGAGAGTACATTGCTTTATAACGTGTAAGAGAACGGTACATTGAATCAGGGCGGATGCGATAGTTGAACAATGTCTCTGGCAACACAACTCCCCTGTAGCCTGCATTTAACAGGCTGATAATGCTACCATAATCTTCCAGGCCATAATCTACTTTTTTATCATTAGTCCCTGCCTCCAGGAAAGCAGCCCTTTTATAGACAAGTGCACTGCTGTTCATCGTATTGTGTAGCAGGATATAAGGTGGTTCCGGGTTCCAGGTGGGCCAGATATCCGATTTTGTTCCAAAAAACTGCACCCAGCACCCAACAAAACTAATGTTTTCATATTCACTCAGCACTTTCAATGCCTTGCTATAATATTCAGGTGCAACGGTATCATCAGCATCAAGAAAGGCAAGATACTCTCCTTTTGCTTTTGAAGCTCCGTAGTTACGCGTATGCGCCAGACCAGCATTTGATTTTGTTTCAACAATAACACGTGAATGTTTGCGCCATTTATCCAAAGCAGTTTTACTTTCATAGTCTGTACTTCCGTCATCAACAATGATAATTTCGGTGTTGGTGTAAGAGCCTTCAAGGACAGATGCGATGCAGGCGTCAATAAAATCACCCATGTTATAATAAGGGATCACAACAGACAAAAGGCCACCCGCCGTCTTCACCGGCAAGGATTTATCAGGGATTGCCAAAGGCCTGGTAAATGGAAACTGATGCCTGATTCGATTTTTGTCGAGCCCGAAAAGCAACGCTGATTTCAACTGGTAAATGCGTTTATAAGCCAGCTGTTCCCTTATAGATCTTGCGGCTTCCATTCCGATTTCATTCAATCTTTTATCTTCAAGTGAAAGTATCAGTTTAAGCTTTTCAGCAAAAGTCTCCTGGTGCTCATGATCAAATAAAAATCCATTCACATTGTCTGCGATCAACTCAGCCTGGCCGCCCTGTACAGAGGCAAGGATAACTTTACCGAGGCCCATGGCTTCAATTGCTGCATATGGCAGGTTATCATTGAGACTAGGGATCAGAACCACATGTGCATCGGACAGTACAAGATCCTTTACTGCGGGCGACACTTTACCAGTGAACTTTACCAGGCCTTTACGAATATAAGAGGCATAACGGTCTTCAATTAATTGCCCCATTGTTTTCATTTCAGGATAATACACTTTTTCAGTTCCCCCAACAACATGGAGTATATAGCTCTCTCCCGCATCCCACAAATGTTTGAAGTATTCAAACATTTCAAACACTCCTTTTTGCGGCGATAACTTCCCGTAGAATACAATCCTTCCTCTTCTGATAACACTGGGTTTCGGCAAATCAGGAGACTCAGCTTTTGATGTCTGAACTGCATTATCGGATTCAAACTGATACGGGTTTCGTATTACACTAACATTTAACCCATCCAGCGATATATGCTTTTTAATTTCATCTACTATGTATTGCGAGGGGGCTATAATAAGATCTGCTGCCCTTATACAACTGATCTCCAGTTCACCGGTCCAGTAATTGGGAAACTCATAAACTCCTTCCCTGTTATAATACAGGTATAAAAACGCCGGAGAATGCAATACAAGAATCACAGGTATTCCCTCAAACGATGGATACTTCAGGAGCTTGAATTGCAAAGTGTAATAAGCAATAGCAAGATATTCCTGTGCTTCAATATAATCGGGTTTGCCTTCAATGTCGATAATCTGTTTAAGGATTGCTGCAAATTCAAAGCTTAGCCTGGGAACATAGCCCAAATGATTAGCAAGTTTGGATCTGTTTGAATTAAATGATATAACCCTGACACCTGAAGATGTCCTCGATTCATAGTCAGCTACCTTATCGTCTGGGATGAATACAGTAACCTCATCACCAAAGTTGGTATGCATCCTGGATGCCTCAAAACAGTAGGTACTGATACCGCCGCCAAAAAGAGGCGGGTATTCAGTAGTAAGTATCCAGTATTTCAATTCTTATATTTTTTTACATCATCAGAAAATAGTGACCTGAACGACCGCCTGCCCAAAATGACCTTAAGGATATGCCCAAATCTTTTATACCATAGAGGCAGGATCTCATACTCGTTATGATACCATTTAAAAAGATTCTCATAGTCATCTTTATATTTGGACCTTATAACCCCAATCGTTTTTTCTGCACCCAAAAAACGTTCACTTATTTGTTGGTGATCTGAACTGAGTTGAGCTACCCTGTTCTTCAGTGAAAGATAGTCATTCAAACTATTAGCAATTACGGGCTGACTTGAAAGAAAAGATTTACAGGCATTGTCAAGTAATTGTTGTTTTTCGACAGCTTCAGCCTTAATGTCAAAATCAAATATAAAATGGTTGGTCAAAGAACCTAGATCTCTGAACAGATTGGTTTTCAGCCAATCGTCCCCGATCCGGGTTACAGAATTGATAAAAACCGGCTGTGAAAATCGCTCAGTGCCTTTTGTTGTGTTATCATTACGCCATAAAAGTAATTCATGAAAGCCTTGTAAAGTTATTTCAGCTGCCAGCCGTTCCTGGAGTAAATCTGCAGCTGGCGCCGATATATCGGTACCAATTATTACCACCGGCCTGTTATTGATAAATTGGTAGTTGGTAGAAAATAATGAATGTACCAGAAGTTCAGACAAAGCTTCATCAAAATAGTCTTCATCCCAACAAATAATGAAATTCTTAGTCAATGCATTTATGCGGCCGAATTCATTGCGAAACGAATCAGCCGTTCCGGATGATAGCCGGAGGCATGGTATAACGCCTGGAGGCAAATAATTAATTTCCCCCGGTAAAACGGTCATCACCGTTTTAAACGGCCTTCTGTAAACGGCGATAATATCGTTGGTGGGATTCATTAAGTTTATTAAATACCTGCAAGTTTATAACCTGCTGCCTGTGGAATAAAACAAAGTAGACGCTCCCACGAATGGGTATAGGTGCCATGTTCCAGGTCCAGCACATTTCCATCTTCCAGTTTCTGACGAAGTTGCAGCGGACGATACTTTTTGAAGAATTCGTTCATTGCATCGGTTCTTGCCACGAAAATGGTACCACCGATATAATCGTAAGTGGCAGGACTGAGGTCATATGCAACTAACAGCTCGTGCAAAATCTCATCATTTGTTGTATCAAACCTTTTTTTTGACTTTGAATATTCATTTTTCAAAAAGGCCTTTGAACCTGCAATTCCAATATTTTTTGTTGATTCAAACAAAGAGACAATTTTTGAAAATTTCTCAATGCTGAATATATCGTATAACTGGTCGAACCAATAACCGGCATTTAAAGTTTGTGGACTGATTTTATCATGGAGGAAAGCAAAATAGGTTGTTGGTTCACAAAAATTATAGTAATAAGATAGCGAAGCTAACTTCCCTCCTATATCCTTGCCCTTATTTGTCACTTTCAGTATAATAACCTCCGGGGTCAATGACCTGATTTCTTCAATCACTTCATCGTGGCAGGCGCTGACAATAATTTGTGTTGCTTCCTTAAAAAGGTGTCCACATTTACCCGTTATCAATTTCCATGAACCAGGATAATAGACATGTATAAAAAAACTCAGATCAGTCATTCTTTTTATTTTCTTATAATGGCTATACATACTCCATTGCCATTCTTAATCACAGTTTCCAGGGTCGCAAGATTAACTGCGCAGAATTGCGTCAGGAAATTTTCGTAGCTGGTCGGTGAAAAAGTGTGATAGTGAATATCGTAGACCCGGTTTATGCAGTTAATATGTGCGCTAATGATATCACTATAAGTATCAGCAGCATTAAACGCCACTACCAGTTTTTGCATGAGCTTAACATGAAGTTTATCATCCAATCCCGGCGCTGCAGGTTCAATATTATTCATCGTCCGGATATTGGCACCACTGATTGCGATAAACTCTTTGAGATGAGATGCTGTTGTCTCAAGAATAGCATCTTTATCCAGGTTCATAAAAGCATAATGATCATTTGCCAGATGTGCCATTGAAGTGAGCGGTCTTCCTTTATCATAGCACTTTTCGGCAATAGGAACTGTAACATAAATAACTCCCCCTATCTTTAACCGGCTGAGCCATATTTCGAGTGTGCCATAGGGATCAGGAGAATGTTCAAGCGCGTGATTGGCGATCACAAAGTCAACCGAATCCGGCAGCAGCGAACTCAGTATAAATCCGTCGTCTATAATAGCTGTTTCAACAATGTCTTCTTTTGCCAATTCCGGGTATCTTTTCCGGTTTTCTTCCATCGTTTTATAATCTAAATACCGCACTTTCGCCATCCGGGTATCAATGGCCAAAGGCTTATGTAATGCACCTATTTCTATCCCTTCGCCCCTGATATATTTTTTGGCAATAGCCTCACGGTTGCAGACCTGTTCAATCCCTTCGAATTCATCATTGACGATAAACCTGGCCCTTGCCGGGCCCTTTATTGTTTGTAAAAGATAATCATTCATATACTGGGTTTTGGGGTGATGAATGAATTGCTAGATTGTCTGAAAAGTTGTCCCTGTTTTTTTATAAGTCACTTTACCTTTTCTTGTTTGTTTCAGTGTGGGGTCGGCTAAGGCCTCGAGATAAGGTAAAAGTCGTTGCTCAAGTACGGGTATGCTGAGTTCTTTTAAATAAACTTCCCTGGCACTTCGACCGATCGGATCTAATTCAGAAGAACGCAATACAATATTTCGCATTATATCGGCAAGTTCTTCAGCATCTTCGGAAGCGAATACAAATCCATTTTCTCCATGTTCAATCAACTCAGCAAAACCGGTCGCATCTGAAACAAGACAAGTCTTTGACATGCAAAAGCCTTCTACCAATACAACCGGGAACGGATCATCCCTGGAAGGACACACAATAACATCTGCTCCGGCAACCAATCTGACGGCTTCTGCATTCGATATTTCACCGGTAAAAGTTATAACCGCTTTAGCGGGTATTTGCTGACGGATCATTGCGTCAAAATTGGGATCAAGCACTCTTCCAACGACCCGCACTGCAAGACGGTCAAGTATCTCTTCTTCAAGGAAACCAAGAGCCTTGAACAAGACATCATGTCCCTTCCTGCTTTCTATGGAACCAACAATTGTAAAATTAATCCTGGCCGAAGGATCTTTGTCGTGTTTAGCAGGATCATAAAAATCGTAACATGCGTTATAAATCTTGCGGTATTTACTATTATATTTCCTGATCATTCCAAGCGAATAATCACTAACTCCAACAATATTGTTAGCTGAACCCAGCGTTGAAATGAAATCCTGCTCGTTAATAAAATGGTCAATTACTTTTGCTTCCTGCAGCCACCAGACTGTTTTAACTTTATCCTGCATCTGCCTTACAATAGGCCAGTTGACAACTGTGTTACAGATAATATAATTGAAGTTGATCGCAAACTTTTCAAATGAATGATGATTCGTCAGAATAAGCGGGTCTATGAAAACGGTAACTCCAATCTCATTGTACATTGACTTTAACGGACCATCTTTTGCACAGTACACCACCACAAAATATCCCTGCCTCAATAATACCGTACATATATTGTACAACATAATAGGCGCCCCGCTTCGGGTTAGGTCATGGCAAACCAGTATCACATCTTTATCTGAAGCCTGGTAATCACTCTGCCGGCCCGGATAGATTTTTACCGGTACAGGAGAATCATGATACAGGAGGTCACGCATCGGGTAAGGAAAATATGGGTCAGAGGCAACATAGGTTGGCCATCTGTGCAGCAGGAATATATCAGCCTTATCTTTTTTATGAGTTGTATTTTTCTCTTCGTATGATTTAAGCGAAAGATGCCCTATATGCCTGAGTTCGGCATATGGAGTGTACACACATCTGTACCCCGCTTCAATAATCCTGAATGACAGATCAACATCTGAATGTGCACTTGGTGTATTAATTGCATCAAAGCCGCCGATTGATAAAAACAGTTCTTTTTTCATCGCCAGGCATGCACCGGATAAAATGGATACATCACGGGTGAGCTGCGGAAAATTTATATAAGCTGTTGAATTTGCAGGATAACAATGAAAAGAGGTCCCGGTTAGATTTCTGACGCCGGTTACCATGCCTGCATACTGAATGCTGTCATCCTCATAAATAAGCTTCGGTGATACTCCTCCAACTCCTGGTAACAACAGGTACTCAATAGTATTTTCGATCCAGTCGTCCTGCAATGGCCTCACATCATCATTTAAAAAAATCAGTACCGGGCCATTTGAACCGCTGGCCCCGACATTACATTTATCTGAAAAATTATATGGCTTATCATATCTCACATAATTCAGGTTCAAATCCTGGTATCGGTTTGCCAACTCAGAAATAACTCCCGAATTCGTAACAGGCACAATTTCATAATTTGCATACTTTGTTATTTGAGCGATGCTGTCAATGGTTGCCGCCAGATTAGGAATTGAGTCGGTAGGTATGATAATAGAAACCAGTGGCTTTTCTTCCAGGTTCATTCTCACACGATTTGCTGTTGGAAGTCCGATAATTCCTGCATCGATATTCCTACGTTTCATTGCATCTGCCAGTGCATTGAGATTACTTTTCCTTGCATAAGGTTTCTCACCCTGGGCAGCTGAGCCCGTCGTCTGTCTCCAATAATAAAGGACCCTGGCAATGTGCCTTATTGCTGTTGTTTTTTCTGTTGCGCGTAAAATAAGATCATAGTCCTGCGAAAAATCAAATGCTGACCTGAACATACCAACCTTTTCAAGAAGAAATGACTTTTTATAAACAGTAAGGTGCCCGACATACATCATGTTAAGCAGCAGTTGCGGGCTCCAGTCTGGTTTTAGAAAATAATCACTAGTTGCTCCTTTCTCATCTTTCTTGCATTCATCAGAATAGATGATCTCAGTATCAGGATATTCATTGAGTTCCCGGCAAACCCAGAACAAGGCATCAGGTGTAAGTTCATCATCATGATCAAATAAGGCGACTAAATCACCTGTGCTCATTTTTATTGCATGGTTGGATGCTTCGGAAATTCCGACATTCCTTTCAAGGAATGCTATTTTTATACGGGAATCAGTTTCATAGTTGAGCAAATATTCCTTTGTTTCCGGAGAAGTGGAACCATCATCCGTGATACAAAGTTCCCAGTTTCTATAACCCTGGCTCCTTATCGAGTCAATTGCTAATTTTAAAAGAGCCGGACTGGTATTATAAGTTGGCATAATAACAGAGATCAATGGCTTAAGCCGGAAACCCTGAATGTCCTTTTTCATTTTTTCCGGGGGATAGATTTCTTCTATTGAAGGTTCTGCCGGCCTTGGTGCTTTAGCAGCAGCGGCCCTGTTCATGGCTTCGAGGGCTAGTCTCCGGGCACTTGTAAAAGTTTTGAAACCGTGCTCACGGATATTTTTGATTACAGAAGAAAAGGCATTACGCAAGCCGTTATCTCTTGTATATTCAAGCATATAATTTATGGCGTACCTGTTCCTAACGAACCTTGTACCCAGGAGAAAGTTCAGTATTCTCAGGTAAATTCTCTTCAGGAAACTTTTTAGCCTGGTACTAATGATACCTGCCAGCGACCTTTTTTCATAAGTATTCTGATACCATTCTATCGTTTTCAGGAGACGCGCATTTTCTTCTTCCATAGAACGTGTGGCGGCAATGTGTCCTTTAAGTGTTTCATTCATTGAATGTTCATCCTTAATTTCAGACTTTAGGTTTTCCAGCTGTAGTTCCATTTCCACCAAACGTTTTTCAAGATCCGTCCTTGCATTTTTTGAAAGTCGCTGGGTCATGGAAGCGAGCTGATTTCTAACCGGCTCGTGATATTGGGCATCGGAAGCAGCATGCTTTTCAATAGACAGCAGGTTGGATAATGATTGTCTGAGTTCAGCATGTTCGTTGGTAGTCGCCCGGCTTAGTTCGATAATTAAGTCGAGAAATGATTGTTGCTCTTCAAAATTGTAAGAAGGAAAACTTATCTCTAGGGACGGTTCTCCGGCAAACATAATAAATCCAAAATGTGGTTCATGGCCTTTGCCTTCAACTGAGATAATATCCCTCAACTGCATTGGGCTGGTCTTAGCTGCAATACCTGTTGCCAGTTTATTTCCTTTATTGTCTTTTACCTTGTAAGAATAAAAGTTTATCAATCCTGGTTTGTCAGACAAACAGATCCTGATCTTATTAAAAGAACGCGATTGAACACTGGTTGATGAATTTGACTTTGAGCTCTGGTATAAGTTTGATTGCGGGTTGCGCAATGAATCCTGGGGTCTGCTAAACCGGAATGTATAACTTACTCTTTCCTCTACAAGTTCAAGTACTGAACTGATTGAATTAATTTCTAAAAATTCTTCCTTTTCAACACCAAGATAACATTTAACAGCTACTTCTTCAAGTTGCGGAATGGGTAGACTGGTTAACTCATCCGAAGGAGAAAGTGTATCTGCAAAAAGATTGAGCTGGAAGTTAACAGGAACATAGTCAGGATCAACGCTCACTGGTCCGAAATACTTGTATTCGAGTCTGCAGAATTCATCGGAAGCATCAACACTGCCCGGCTCAAAAGCAGAGATGATCCTTGTTATAAGTTCAAAAGCATTTAATGGTGTTCCTGATGCGGGGGGCATGAAATACAGAGGACGTGAAAAACAAAAGTATAGCCCACGGAATATGATATAACGTAGTGGCAATTCGTCATTTGTTACCCATTCCTGGTCAAAGTATTTCAGTTCTCCATTTGGTGTTCTAATAATATTAAAGGGAGTCAGATCGAGAAATGAACCATTGATCATAGATACCCGTCCAGACTGGGTACCTAACTTCATCGCAAATCTGTAATATGGCGCACACCAGTCAACCAATTGTTCTATTGACCATCCTGTTTTCGAAATGATATCCTGGAATTCCAGGAAATAAATCGATCCGGGAATATAATCTTCATCTTCGATCACCTGTGACAACAAAGCATTGTCCCGCGCCGGATAACCTGCATTAATCAGGGTTCTCAAAATACGTGTTCCGGCTTCTGTCTGAACAAAGGTATTTGCCTTTCTATAGGATGGATACCTGCCAGAGCTATAAATATAAGCGAATGTTTCATCCGGTAACAAATCGACAGGTGAATGCGTAGAGGCCACTACCAGGAATGAATTCGACATGTCAGGTGTCAGTTCGTTATTGATAACTTCTTTCCAGGCTCTGTCGGTTACGAAGTTTGGATAATATGATTTGAACTGTGGATGATCAGTTGCAGGAATAATCAGGTTTGAAGGTTCAGGCACATTTGCCTGCATCGATTTTTCTCTTAGTATAATTGATGGAAGTTTATAATCCGGAAAGGGATATAAAAATTCACTATGAATAAGTCCGGCTGAATGAAGCAGGTTTTCAAGTTCGACACGGCCATAAGTTTGCGGGGTGTGATCGTCATACCTGTTTTCAATGCCGAAAAAAGGTTTGCCCACATGGTCTTCCGGTGCGCCGGCCCAATATTTTAATCCGAGTTTATTTTCGATTCCTATTATCAGAGAACCATTTGGACTGAGCATGGTTTTAGCCATATGCAGCAGTTCCACGGCGGAGTGAACACCATCTATAAAAATGTTGCTATATTCAAGCACACCAATCAGAATTATAAGATCATATTTCTCTGTTGAATGAAACTCTTGAAAATTATCACAAACAACATGGACATTAGCCAGATCACGGCAACGTGCAGCCGTAATTCTGCATCGGCGTGCACTACCTTCCAACGCAGTGACCCGCGCGCCTGTTTCTCCGAGGAACCTTGTGATAGCTCCACAGCCACATCCGATTTCCAGAACTGATTTATTTTGAAAACTATGTTGGAACGGTCGCAACAAATCTGCACGCTGAGGCGACAAATGATATTTGGTTGGCCAATCAATGATATGCTGGTTCCAATGCGGAGATGAAATGGATAGGTCAGCTGCCTCTTCAATTATCCTGAGAAGATAATTCTCAGTCTCATCACCATCGCTATAATTAAAAGGATCTGTTCTATCGCTTCGTTGAAAAAATCTGTCTTTTTTTGTATAAATTTCATTCATCAGCATTATTCAGGTTTTTCTGGTGGGAGGTTAACCTTCGCAAGTTTTTCCTTCATTACACCCCACAGACTCCTTTTTTCGTAGGTACGTTTGTACCACTCAATGTCTTTTTGGTAATGACTAATATCCCCAAGCAGTTTATTAATAAGCTGACGATTGCTTTCTGCCTTTTGCTCTATCTCAGCTACACGTTCCTTCATAGCTTGTACAAGGTCTGTTTTTTCTTCTATGACCCCACGCATTCTAAGGATTTCTGCGGCCTGGTTTTCAATAACTTTTTGTTTGCCCTGCAATTCATTCCGTAGGTAAAGAAGTATGTCATCAAGCTTCTCAGTAATCTCACCTAGATTTTCAGTCTCTGACTGCAAACCGAGCTCCGCATCGGTTTTCATAAATCCGTTTAACAACATATCGTTTTCCATAGTTTATTTAAGAACTTTGATAGCTATAATTGAAAATGCCGTTATAGAGATTCCTGTACATCAGACTGGTTGAGTTAATATTGAAATCCTTCCTGCAAAATTCATTCGAATACTCTCCCATCAATGGCAACATATCGGGGTTATTCGCATACTGCATAATTTTTATCACTGCACCTTCAGCAGTATCAAAAAGATCGCCATTCAACCCGCTTTTTACCATATCCTTATTTCCAACACAATCTTTTAATAACACGGGTTTTTTTAGCGCCAGTGCTTCGAGTACAGAAAACGATAATCCTTCGAAGTTTGAAGTTGAAATGTAGACATCAGCATTGCTGATCAGCTTTTTTGAGGTAACCGGTGCTACCCAACCAGTAATAGTGATATTAGATGCTGTTAATATATCCCGGTCCTCTCCGTCGCCTATCCAGATGAAACGGAACTGCTTCAGGTGCTCAAACTGTTTAGCTATCTCGTTAAATAAACCTGGATTTTTCTGGTTTGTAATCCGCGCACAGGTTACTACCTGGAAAACTCCTTTTTCTTTCCTTATTTCAGGAAGAGGAGCATTTGGTTTAAGTGAAACGCCATTATTAATATTGATTGCGTCTATGCCAATCTTGCGATAAGCAATCATTTCCGACAATGAACAACAAACCACTTTGCCTCCAAAAAGATTTCCAACCTTTTCAAAAATTCTGTAAAAAAAATTCTTTACTTTTTTTGTGCTCACCAGGAAAGGTGCACCATTAGGTGTATAAACAACATTGTCGATATCCGCAAGTTTGCAGGCAAGTCTGCCCAGGAATCCACTTTTTGACGAATGCAGATGTACAGCGTCAACATCACCATCACTCTTCAGTTCTTTAAGTATGCGGTACAACTCCAAAAAAGCACGCAGATCCTTACCCAGACTGATTTCTCGCTGAGCATGATTCCATCTGATGAAACGGACGTTTGCACCGGTAAATGATTTCCTGACGTCAACTGCCTTCATCACCGACTCACGTTCACCATGAATGATAATATGAAAGTCATCTTTCATATTATCCACCAATGATTTTACAAATACCGCAATTCCCGATGCAAAAGGTTCAACCACATGTACAATCTTCATGACCTATCTTTTTATCTTTTACCATTAATTTTTACTTTGACCAAGTAGCATTTTTTTCATTTTAAAAACGAGGGGGTATGGAATCGCCATCAAAGCCCACAATTTCATCACTCCCAAAGCTCTCAATACCCTGTTTTTTCCAAATGTCCTGATCACACTAAGCCTGCTCTTTAACTGACCCTTTCGGTTTGTAAGCGATAATCCTTTTGTGTTTATCCGGCAGGTGACCAATTCTTCAGGTAATACTGCAGTTTTTATATCTGCATCCATCCATTTATAAAAAAGACCGTAGTCTTCAGCGTGTGGAAATATTTCAGGATAACTGTTGTTCTTTTTTAAAATCCGTGTTCGCCACATGACTGTCGGATGAATAAAAATGTTCCTGAAATACATCGCCCGCCTTATTTCCTTATCCTCCGTTGGTGTTGTATAAACAAATTTGTCGCCAGTTTCAAAATTTTCGAATACACACCAGGTTCCAAGCAGATCTATATCATTATTTTCTTCTAAAAAATTCACTTGTTTACTAAACCTGTTCTCATCGCAAAGGTCACCACAGTCCAGCCTTGCTACATATTTATAGTCAATAACATTTTTTGTAGGATCGAGGATCCAGTTCAAGCCCGCATTTAAGGCTTTTGTTATTCCAACATTAGGTGACAAGCGTATTAATTCAATCGTTGTAGAGGGCGGGAAAACTGGCGTTATATCTTCCCTTTTTATCGGCTCCGCACTTCCGTCATCAATTACCAGGATCGAAAATTGCCTGTCATATTTAACAGTAGACAGCGCTTTAAAAAGGCCGGTCAAATCATTATAACATGGAATGACCACGATAAAATCGCTAGTTGTGGCCTTTGTATTCATAGTGTGATCTACTGGTTCTCCTACACTATACTATTATTGTGCCTTGAATTGGAAATGGAAAAAAAAATTGATAAAACAAAGGTTTTTTCAGAAATAATTAAGAAAAAGAGAAAGTCAGAAAAGAGCATTTTCAGGTTTTAGAGGCGACTTAAACTTCTGGAAGATTGAATAACAATTAATTATACCGCAAACTTACCCGGAGATTTTCTTGTCCAAAAGTTTCCACAATGATCCTGCCAAAACACAACGATCTTGCCAAATTGAAAAATTGGATTGGCAAACAGTGAAAAAACTTTTAACAAAATAATAAAACAATATAGTTTTAAAAGAAATCGGTAATGGTTTCATATCAGGTTCTTAAAACCACCTCATCTGGCAATACTTCTGCCTGGTAACCGAAACTTCGGATGATAAGCAAAACGTGGTAAACATCAATGCTTCCCGGGGATTTGATGCGAAGAATATGGTCGCAGTCACTGAGATCAAAATTCGCCTGGTACACAGGGAAACGCGCATGTATTTTGCGCAACAATAGTTTGGCATAATAGGAATCACAGACCGTTGTTTTGAAAACTTCCACCATAAAAAACTGTTTATAATTTCACAACCCGGGGTTTATGGCAAATTTAACCATAACAGGGTTCCACAAGGGGGGCTTTAAACGTCAATCTACGGGGTAAGTTGCGCCACTGAGGGTATTGAAACAGCCAGGAGTGACTATGATTTCAATTCGGGAATTTCCTTGTTAGTGATGCTTTCGTTGTCAGCCACGTTTTCGTTGTCAACGATGTTTTCGTTGTCGGCGTTTCTTTCGTTGTTCCCGATGCTTTCGTTGTTAGCGATGCTAAGAATCTGTTCAAGCATACGTGATGATTCCGACTCGGAATTAACCAGGTTATGGAGAGTAATCTGGTTGAGCAATTTGTCCATTGTGTATTGGATCATTTGCCATAGGGACCGCGCCGAGCAATCAACTGAGTTATTGCATAATCTGACGCTCCCGGCATGTGATTTACAAAATGCCTGGTCAAACAATGCACCGCCAAGCGCTTTCAGTACATCATTAATTATGATCTCCTGCGCAGGACGTGCAAGAACATATCCACCCTTTAAACCTGGGGTAGAATTAATAAAGCCGGCCATACGAAGATTACGCGTAAGTTTAGCAACATAATGACTCGTGAGCCCTTCTGCCTCACTTAACTGGGGGATGCTCATACCTTCTTTGTTCCGGCATCCTGCGATACGGATTAACACCCGTAAACCATATTCTTCCTGAGCGGTAATCTTCATGTTAAGTTTTTATAACATTCCTAATTCAAGTTGTGCCGCTTCCGACATCTTGGATTTATCCCAGGCTGGTGTCCAGGTAACCGACACATGTACATCATTCACTCCTTCTATTTCCCTCACTTTCTGATCCACTTCTATTGGAAGTGATTGTGCAGCCGGACAATTAGGGGCGGTTAAGGTCATTACTATCTGTACATTATTAATAGGCAGTATCTCTACTTCATAAATCAACCCGAGTTCATAAATATTAACGGGGATCTCGGGATCAAAGATGGTATGCAGGGTATCTATAACCTTTTGTTTCAATTCAGTTGTTTCCATGATTTCAATTTTCAGTTTTTGCTTTGAATGCCAGGGCATAATTTTTCATTTGCCTCACCATTGAAAGTAGGCCGTTCGAACGCGTTTGTGCCAGGTGTGATGTCATGCCAATCTTCTGAATAAAATCCAGTTTTGCATCAAGAATTTCATCAGGAGTATGATCAGACAATACCCTGATAAGCATACTGATCAAACCTTTTACGATCACCGCGTCACTCTCGGCTTTGAAAGTGATAATCCCATTGTTGTAAAATGCGGCCAGCCAAACTGTAGATTGGCAACCTCTTACTTTATTATTATCGGTCTTATATTCATCATCCAGCACTGCCAGTTTTTTTCCCAGGTCAATAATGTATTCATACTTATCGTCCCATGAGTCAAAAAGCGCGAATTCGTCAATAATCTCCTGCTCCGTCTGCGGTATGCTCATTGATCCACTCATTGTAAAAATTATAACAGCACCCTGAGTGCTTTGTTGATACCTGCAATCAGGGCATCAACTTCCTCAACTGTGTTGTAGACAGCAAATGATGCACGAATTGTTCCGGGTATTTTGTAACAAGCCATTAATGGTTGCGCACAATGATGACCGGTCCTCACCGCTATGCCGTTATTATCGAGCATGATACCCATGTCCTGCGGATGAACACCTTTAATAACAAAAGAAAGTACACCGGTTTTGTGAGCAGATCTTCCTATTACAGTAACACCCGGGATCTGCTGTAGCTTTTCGGTAGCATAGGCAAGCAAAGCATTTTCATGTCTTGCTATATTTTGCTTACCGATTGTTGTAATAAAATCAAGTGCTGCCTTGAAGGCAACTACATCCGCGATATTTGGAGTACCTGCTTCGAATTTATAAGGAAGTTCATTGTAGGTAGTATTCTCAAAAGTTACATCCTTGATCATTTCGCCACCACCCATGTAAACGGGCATGGCTTCAAGAATTTCTTTTTTACCATAAAGCACTCCGACACCTGTAGGGCCGTATACTTTATGTGCAGAAAAACCAAAAAAATCACAATCAAGATCTCTGACATCGATGTCGAGATGTACACTGGACTGAGCTCCATCTACAAAAACTACCGCACCGGCCTTATGAGCGATCTCAATCATTTCTTTAACCGGGTTGATGGTACCCAGCGCGTTTGATACATGTACTATCGAAACGATCTTTGTTCTTGAATTAACCAGCTGTTTGAAATCATCGAGAGAGATTTCACCTTCATCATTCACGGGTATCACTTTCAACAAAGCACCTTTTTCCTGGCATAACAACTGCCAGGGAACTATATTGGAATGATGCTCCATAGCTGAGATAATGATCTCATCTCCATTTTTCACATTTGCCCTTCCCCAGGTAGCCGCTACGAGGTTAATGCTTTCGGTGGTACCTTTTGTGAAAATGATCTCTTCCCTTTTCTCGGCGCCTATGAATTGTTGAACCGTGTCACGGGTTGCTTCAAATGCGGCCGTTGCTTCTTCAGCCAAAGAATGGATACCACGATGGATATTCGCGTTAAAACCGGAATAATAACCGACAAGCGCATCTATAACGACCTGAGGCTTCTGTGAAGTCGCGGCATTATCAAAATAAACAAGGGGCTTGCCTTTCACCGTTCTTTTCAAAACCGGGAATTGATTCCTGATAGATTCTATATCCAAAACGGGTATTGCCTTTTGTGCTGTGATCATAATACATCTGCTGTTAAACGTTGTGCAATCAAATCTTCAACATATGCACGGATCGGGGCAGGTTTAATTTTTTCAAGGATGTCAAGTGCAAAACCCTGTAGCAAAAGGGCCATCGCCTGGGTTTTTGGAACACCTCTTGACTGAAGATAAAAAAGACCTTCTTCGTCAAGACTTCCAATGGTACAACCATGAGAACACTTTACATCATCTGCAAAAATTTCCAGTTGGGGTTTGGTATTGACATTTGCATTTTCAGATAACAAAACATTTTTGTTTGACTGGAATGCATTTGTTTTCTGTGCATCTTTCCTCACGAATATCTTACCGTTAAAGACACCGGTTGAATTATTATCCAGTATGCCTTTATACAATTCATTGCTTTGGCAATCAGGCATCACATTGTCGACAATTGTATGATTATCGATATGACTTTGCCCTTGTTGAAAATACAAACCATATAAATGTGCTTCAGCGAAGCGGGCTCCCAGTACAGCATGCAGGTTATTTCGAACGATACCACCATTTAATGAAACGGTAACTGTATGAACCACGCTTTTACCAACCTGCCTGATATGTGTAGTACTTACCTGGCTGGCACTGCTTTGATCGTTTTGTATTTTGTAGTATTCCAATATCGCGTCCTGTTCTACAACTATCTCCATCACTTCGTTTGTCATACTTTCGGAGGTGCCAAGCGTGATATAAGTTTCAACCAGTTGAACCTGCGCTCCCTGCCCAATATGAATCAGGCTGCGTGGTTGCGACAAGACCGATGCTACTCTTGCATCCGTGATATTATATATGTAAACGGGATATTTTACAAACTTCCTTGGTTGTACGTGCATGAAAACCCCACCATCAATGAAAGCAGTATTTAAGGCCTGAACACCATCAGTAAGGTATTTGCTGCTATGATTAAAATGTTCACTTACAATTTCACTATATTGATTAGCTGCAGCTTCCTCTAATGAAGTTATGCCGAATGCGGAAGCCTTCAGATTGGAAAGGCCCGGTACATACATGCCATTTACAAACACAAGTTCACTGGCATCTTCATGACCTGGCAATCTCAGGGGTGCAAACTCAGCTGCATTAAGGGAAGTGGGGTTCTGAAAAGAAACCTGGTATTCTTTATTAAACAAGCTGCTGATCCTTGTATACTTCCATTCTTCATGACGCACAGTTGGTATGCCCATAACGTCAAAAGATTTGAATGCAGCTTTCCTGATAGACGAAAGTGGGCTGCTGCCCGGCAGGTTGAGCCTGTCGAATGATTCTTTAAGATATGTATTGTTGTTCATGCGTACTTTCCTGATTTATGATACTTCCTCTTCCTGATGCATTTCGTTCCTGATAAAATCATATCCTTTTTCTTCCAGCTCAATTGCCAGTTCTTTGGTGCCGGATTTCACGATCCGGCCATTGTATAATACATGAACGAAATCAGGAACCAGGTAGTCGAGCAGACGCTGATAATGCGTGATGGCCAATACAGCGTTATCTTTATTACGCAATTTGTTTACACCATTGGCTACTATACGGATCGCATCAATATCAAGCCCGGAGTCAGTTTCATCAAGGATCGCCAGCTTCGGCTGAAGCATAGCCATCTGGAAGATTTCATTTCTCTTCTTTTCTCCACCGGAAAATCCTTCATTTAATGAACGGCTCAGCATAGTCTGTTCCATTTCCATCAAACTCATCTTTTCTTTCATCATCTTCAGAAATGCCACCGCATCCAGGGGTTCAAGACCACGGTACTTTCTCACTTCGTTCACTGCAGTCTTAATAAAGTTTGTTGTACTCAGACCCGGAATTTCGACAGGGTATTGAAAGCCAAGAAAAAGTCCTTCGCCGGCCCTGTCCTCGGGGGAGAGCTCCAACAGATCTTTACCAAGAAATTCTACAGAACCACCCGAAACGGTATAATCCTGCCTGCCTGCAAGAACAGAAGCGAGCGTGCTTTTACCGGAGCCGTTTGGCCCCATAATAGCATGTACTTCACCTGGCTTGATATCCAGGTTAATACCTTTTAAAATCTCTCTTCCTTCTATGCCTGCCTGCAAATTTTGAATGCGCAACATATTATCTACTTGTTTTTATTTTTTGATGATTAACCTACGCTACCTTCCAGACTGATAGCTAATAATTTTTGGGCCTCAATGGCAAACTCCATCGGCAACTGGTTCATTACTTCTTTTGCAAAACCATTGATGATCAGTGCTACAGCAGTTTCGGTATCCATACCGCGTTGATTGCAGTAAAAAATCTGATCTTCACCCACTTTGGAGGTAGTAGCTTCATGTTCAACTACTGAACTGTTATTTTTAACCTCTATATATGGAAAGGTGTGAGCACCGCATTTATCACCAAGTAACAATGAGTCACACTGCGAAAAATTTCTTGCATTCGTTGCCTTACGGCTAACGTGCACGAGCCCGCGATAACTATTATTGCTGAAGCCTGCTGAAATACCCTTTGAAACAATACGACTCCGGGTATGTTTGCCCAGGTGTTGCATTTTCGTTCCGGTATCTGCCTGCTGGCGGTTATTTGTGACTGCGATTGAATAAAATTCTCCGGTTGAATAATCACCTTTCAGAATTACGCTGGGATATTTCCAGGTGATGGATGAACCGGTTTCAACCTGGGTCCAGGATATCTTGGCATGCGCCTGGCAAATACCTCTTTTTGTCACAAAATTGTAGATCCCACCCTTACCTTCCTTGTCACCAGGGTACCAGTTCTGCACAGTTGAGTATTTTATCTCTGCATGATCCTGGGCAATCAGTTCAACCACAGCTGCATGCAATTGATTTTCATCACGCATGGGTGCTGTACAACCCTCCAGGTAACTTACATAGCTACCTGGTTCTGCAACAATCAAGGTACGTTCAAACTGGCCGGTATTTTCGGCATTGATCCTGAAATATGTTGAAAGCTCCATTGGGCAACGAACCCCTGAAGGGATAAAACAAAAGGAACCATCGCTGAATACCGCGGCGTTTAAAGCAGCAAAATAATTATCCGTTGCCGGAACTACGGAACCGAGATATTTTTTTACCAGGTCAGGATGCTCACGTACTGCTTCGCTCATGGAACAAAAGATAATTCCCTGCTCCGCCAACTGTGTTTTAAAAGTTGTGGCAATAGAAACACTATCGATTACTGCGTCTATAGCAACACCGCTCAATCGTTTCTGCTCGTTCAGGGAAATACCTAATTTTTCAAAAGTCGCCCTTAGTTCAGGATCGATATCATCCAGGCTGTCTACCGTTACTTTCTGTTTTGGGGCAGAATAGTAGATGATATCCTGGTAGTTGATAGGCGGATAATCGATATTTGCCCAATCCGGCTCTTTCATATTCAGCCATTGTTGAAATGCCTTCAGCCTCCATTGAAGCATCCATTCCGGTTCATTTTTTTTGGCAGAAATAAACCGTACGGTACTCTCATCAAGCCCTTTCGGCGCCTCATCAGACTCAATATTGGTTACAAAGCCGTATTTATAGTCGCTGAGAACGGTTTGTTCAATACTACTGAGCTTTTCATCCATATTATTCAACTTTTTTTATACTGATTTTTGTAGCCGCAAAGGTACAAATCTATTTATACAAAAAAGTATAAATAGCCTGAAATCTTGGATTTTTTGAGACCAGCACAGGTATGGCAGCTTAAAAGGTTATTGACTATCATTAGATTATCTTAACCCTGGGTTTCCCGGCAGGTGATTTTAACGTTTTTATGATCCGGCTTTGCGGAAAGGCAGGCAAGCGTGTATGCAAATTTACAAAATAGTCAGGAAGCCCGGTGCCCCGTTATCTAAAACTGCCCTATCATAACCAGTTTTTCTTTTTAAACCAGATATAGATAATAATTACAATTCCCAGCATAAGGAGCATCACCCCTGGATAGCCCCATTTCTCATTGAGCTCCGGCATAAATCTGAAATTCATTCCGTAAATACCTACTATGAAGGTGAGTGGCATAAAAAACACTGAAAAAATGGTCAAAACCCTGATGGTTTCATTTGTACGTTGGGACGAGATATTAAAATAGATTCCAACGAGGTGGTTGGTATTTTCAGCAAGTGCATCGAATATACTTTGTTGCTTAACATACAAGTCCCTGATATCCCTGGTATATTCATTTGAGTTGGCCTGGGGATCAATATGATCGATTATATCGTTTGATAATAACAAAACACGCTTTATTACATCCACTTTTCTTTTCAGAAAATACATGCTTTTCAGTAACGGAGAATTTTTGTTCTTCAGAAAAACCCGTTCTTCCAGGTAATCTATTGTTCTGTTCAGTTTTGCGCCCGGTTCATCAAATGTCAGGAGTCCATATCTCACTATCTCGTTAAATAAATGAAAGGAGTTTTTACATTCACCGTTTTTCAAAAATTCCTTGTCTATTGTTTCAATATCTTTCCATTCGTGTTTGTGGACGGTCACAATAAAATTTTCCGAAAAAAATATCGCGAGTTTGTTGGTTAGTTCCTGCACCGTATCCGCCTCTGATTCCCTGCCAACAGCATAAACCCGCATAATTACAAAACTGTAGGTTTTCAGTTTTTCAAATTTGGGCAAATGGTCGGGTTGAAGGGCATCTTCCACTGAAGCCTCATGTAGCCCAAACTTCCTGGCAACTTCCTGCACTTCCGATCGTTGGGGGGCAACCATGTCAATCCATTCAAAGCCTGAATCTGAACTGGATGTATAGCTTTTTATCATAACCTGCCTGAAATTTCAAATATTCTTTTTTTACCAATCGAGGGTCAGCAGTGAAACTCCCTGCCTTGCCAGCGAAATCTGTAACAGGGAATGGCCGTTTTTTGTTTGAAGTTTTTTGGGCCCTCCAGGGCTTTTCAACATGCCTGCGGCTTCAAGCTCCTTCACCTGTTCTGCCCCCGGATTCTGGGGTGATCCCATTTTTTTCCAAACCTCATAGGCATTGCTGTATTCATTATCAATCCTGAATTCGGTCAACCGGAATGTCTTTGCCGGAAGATTATTTATCGAAATACTTATAGTCTCCGGTGGCGCCTGTCTGTCTTCATCATGATAGTTCCAGATCATGATTGCAGCAGATTTTTTCTCCTTTGATGCAATTACACCTATGTCTGTACTGTTCCTGATACTCGAATCGAGCACCTTTCGCAGCGGATACATCCGGTTGCTTTCCGCCTGGACCAGGTTCCCCTTCATCATTCCAAACATCCGGAACACATTCAGCACCGGTTTATCTACCCCATTGGTAGCCAGGTCACGAAAACCATAGAACCAGGGCTGATCTTCAAACTCAAATGACCAGGACACGGCCCCGGTGAGATTACCATTATATAATTGTGCCAGTTCATATTTCCTGGCAAAACTCGCAGCCGTATAACTTGAATACATCGTTCCATTCCGGTATGCATTGGATGGATTGGTTGCCATTCCGCAGGCCGCGCATCCTTCCGGATCAGATTCTCCCACAATAAGTGGTAATGATTTTGTTTCGTTGTATGTCATCGCGATTTTAATACCCGCTTCTATATCGCGGAGCTGCGGCGCCATGTTCATCCATACAACTCCGTCCTTCAATGTGGGATTACCTTTTGCATGAAACAGCAATGCTTCAAGTGGCGATCCTGTTTTGCCGGTAGCAAAGTTTTTTTCATACAAACAGTGTTTAATGAATGCATGCATAAACCTGGTGGCACCTGCACTTGAAGTACCTGCGATATTGGGCCCACCAATCCTCGCAGAAGGTAAAGCCCGTTTCAATCCATCAGCCGCAAAGTCATATAATTTAAAAAACTCTTCCTGTGTTCCTTTCCAGTATCCGTTTGGTTCATTCCACACTTCCCAATACCAGCTCTCTACTTCTTTCCGGCCATATCTTTCAACACAATGTTTAACCCATTGAAAAACCAGTTCCCCCCATTTGCCATAATCCTTTGGTGGATATGCCCAGCCCGTATAAATTTTATTATAAGGATCACCGGGTTTCCAGCTATGCTGATACGGTTGTGGATTCGTTGATAAAGCCTCCGGCATAAACCCGATCTGGGCCAATGGTTTCATGCCACGTTGAATATAGGTATCAAAAATGCTGTCGGTTATGCGCCAGTTATATACCGGCCGGCCATCTGCATCCTCGGTATATGCATTTGATGATCCCCATTTTAATGCAGGCTTGCCATCACCACTGCATAGGAGGCAATGGGTTCTTACATAAACAGGTACTTTACTTAAAGCTGCGATTTCCGATAATAACTTCTTTCCATCTTTCATATAAGTATAGTTTGGTTCATCGTAACCAAACCATGCCCAGATCGGCACCATCTTTCCTTTGTCTTTGGCAAGATCGACTTTAATATATGCAGCCGGTGTTGAATCAGAGTTAGCATTCAGTGCGTGTCCTGAAGCTGGCTCAAAAATGGCCGCTGACAAAACAGGCAATATTATTGTTGCAAATAATTTACTAAATCTCATAAATGGCAATTGTGATAACTAAAATGTGGAATAATTAATATGGCAATTGTAATAACTAATATGGGTGATAACTAATATAATTACTATTCGACTTATAAAAGTTATTTGTCCTGAGTTCAGGAAACAGCCTCTCAACAAACATCTTATAATATCAGCAAGACAAATATTATTGTCGAAAATTAAAACTATTTATCTGGACTTACAGAAAACATCCAGGAACTACATAACCTGATTGTGACAATGAAACGGATTGTCGTAATCCTTCAATTTTTTTAGACAAAAAGAAAAATTAATAATGAGCCTATATTACAAATTGAAAGTACTTCAGGTAACGACGAAATATGAATAATTTTTGAAAAATGAAAAACAATGAATGAGGTATCCAGATTATGGGTGAACGCAGGAATAGCCTTGTCTGAAAATGCGCAGATAATTGTTAATTGTCCTGAATGCAAAGTCGGTATATTAAAGTCAAGGATGAACCAGTGGAAAAATTTGGTAAGATTGATCGCTATATTTATTGTGATTCCTGTGGAAAATGGAATGTGCTTTCAATGTCAACTTCTAAGAAATAAAATTAAGGCTCAGCCCACGACAATATCTTAATGAAAAAAAGTAAATTTTTTTTGTAACCAAAAGGTTTCATATATATTTGTAACCACAACGTTACATATGCAGGAAACCAGGAGGGATGTATTTCAGGCGATAGCGGATCCGACAAGAAGAGAGATCATTAAACTTGTTTCCACCAAAGCCCTAAACCTGAATGCGGTAGCTAATCATTTTGAAATCAGCCGGCCCGCCGTATCAAAACATGTTAGGATACTTACAGAATGCGGTCTGATAACAATTGAAGACCAGGGACGTGAAAGACTCTGTCGCGCAAACCTCAACAAGCTGAAAGAAGTTGATCGCTGGCTGGATCATTACCGGAAATTCTGGAACCAGAAACTTGATGCTTTAGGTAGCTTCCTCGAAAAACAGGAAAAAAAAACAAAAAAATAATTTTATAATATAAATCGAAATCAATAATCATATGTGAATCGTAAGTGTTGAGTTATGAATGACCTGTCTTAATGTCAATTATTACTCATGCACTCACCACTACTTTCATAATTCATAACTCATAACTCATAACTTTCTTTATGAATCAATTAGTATTTGAAAGAACTTACGACGCCCCGATAAAAAAAGTCTGGAAGGCAATTACTGATAAAAATCAGATGAAAGAATGGTATTTCGAACTGGAAGAGTTCAAAGCTGAACCCGGTTTTGAATTCAGCTTTTATGGTGGCAAGGATGACAAAAAGTACCTTCATAAATGTAAGGTTGTGGAGGCGCACCCGGTCACTAAATTATCTTATACCTGGAGCTATGATGGATACCCGGGCACCTCACTCGTGACTTTTGATCTTGCAGAACTGCCTGGAACAAAAACGAAACTTACGCTCACCCATTCTGGCCTCGACAGCTTTCCGGCAAACGAACCGGATCTGGCAGCCGAAAACTTTTCTGAAGGCTGGAACTTCATTACCGGCACTTCGTTGCGGGATTTCGTGGAAACTGACATCATCACGAAAAAATCAAAAATCAAAGCCTCAGCAGAAGCAGTATGGAAAGTACTTCTTGATCCCAATAACAAATGGGCCAATTCATTTGGTGAAGGAGCCCTGGCCCAGACAGATTGGAATGAAGGTTCTCCAATTATCTGGACCGATCTGAATGGTGCGGTTGGAGCAAGAGGTATTGTGAAAAAGAAAGTTGAAAACACCGAATTGGTATTAAGTTATTATGATGAAATTGAGCCAAAAGCAGGTGAAATGCTGGGCGAATATATAGAAGTATTTAAGATTGATCCGGCCCCCGACGGCACTGTCACATTGATTGCCGAATCCGGCCCGCTGGCTAAAAAATATATCCCAACTCATAGCGGGATGTGGGATAAGGCAATAGAAAACATTCAAAGGTTTGCGGAAAACATTAAATAATCAAATTTTAATTTCAAGTGAAGCCCGATTGATGACAGTCGGGCTTTTTGTTTGAAATAAGTGTCTATATTCATATCTTTTCATCTGAGATACCTGGCAGCAGCAAAATTAATATGTTGCCCGATAGCTGCACTAACAATCAAAAAGCTTAACCATTAGAAATGAGAATACCGAAAATCCCCGCTCAACGATTATCTATCTATTTAGCTGTACTGGCGGGTTTAATAACCGCAACCGGTTGCCAGCAATCTGAAACAACAACCGGATTAAGAATCAAACAACTCGATACGCTGCTGTCAGCAAAACTCGCCGCTAAGATCGACTCTAGCTTCAAGCCGCAGATTGCAGACGGCTTATCACTGGAAGTCTGGGGTGTGGATTCGCTGGTGATCTCACCTATTGCCATTGATATCGACGACCAGGGTAAAATTTATTATACCACCACCAACAGGCAAAAGAATTCAGAATTTGATATCCGTGGGCATCGTGATTGGGAAATAGAATCCATCAGCCTTCAAACTGTGGAAGACAAAAGAGCTTTCCTCCATAAAACGCTCTCCCCTGAAAACAGTAAAAAAAATGAATGGCTCGCAGATCTCAATGGTGATAGCTCGCATGACTGGCGCGATATGACTCTTGAAAAAGAAAATGTTTATCGCCTCGAAGATATCAACGGTGATGGAGTCGCGGACAAATCGCAACTGGTAGTAGATGATTTTCATGATGAGGTAACAGATGTTGCCGGAGGTGTTTTATCTGATGGCGATGATCTTTATGTGGCTGTTGGCCCGGATCTGTGGCGCATGAAAGATAAAAACAAGGATGGAATAGCCGATGAAAAAACATCTATCTCTCACGGTTATGGTATTCATGTCGGCTTTAGCGGGCATGGAATGTCTGGTGTAGAGATGGGGCCCGATGGCCGGATTTACTGGCAGATCGGTGATATAGGATTTAATGGAAAAGGCCCCGATGGACAGGTTTGGTCGCATCCAAACAGCGGCGTAGTTGCCCGGTCAAATCCGGATGGCAGCGATTTCGAAATCTTTGCATATGGCAACCGGAACACCCACGAATTTGTTTTTGATGAATACGGTAACCTGATCAGCGAAGACAACGATGGAGATCATCCCGGCGAAAAAGAAAGACTCGTTTATATCGTAAACGGGTCTGATCAGGGATGGCGCAGCAATTGGCAATACGGCAAGTACCGGGATCCGAATAATAATACCTACAAAGTCTGGATGGATGAAAAAATGTATCTGCCAAGATGGGATGGACAGGCAGCATATATCACACCTTGCATCAGCAATTTTGTGAGTGGCCCGGCAGGCATGGTTTATAACCCCGGCACGGCACTCGGACCCGAATATAAAAACAGTTTTTTTATAGCTGAGTTTGTTGGTAACCCAGCAAATTCGGGTATTCATAGTTTTAAACTAAATCCAAAGGGCGCAACTTTCGAACTGGGAGCACAGAAGAAAGTGTTGGGCGGGGTGCTGGCCACCGGCCTCGATTTCGGACCAGATGGAGCGCTGTATGTGGCAGACTGGATAGATGGCTGGGAAACAATGAACCGGGGACGAATCTGGAAACTGGATGATAAGGCGAACGCCAACAGCGCCGCCAGGGTGGAAACAAAAAAATTACTTGGCACTGATTTCACAAAACTCAGTGAAGAAGATCTGGCTGCTCAATTGAAAAATGCGGATATGCGTGTCCGTTTGAAAGCCCAGTTTGAACTGGTCAAAAGAGGAGATGAAGGATTGACGGTTTTCAAACAGGCGCTGGCTTCAAATTCGAACCAACTTGCAAGGGTACATGCTATCTGGGGAATCAGCCAGCTTGCACGTAAAGACAAAAAACATGCAGACCTACTCATTCCCATCCTTAAGGACGCTGATCCGGAGATCCGCGCCCAGGCAGCTAAATGGCTTGGAGATCTTCGTTATGCGAATGCCGGCAATCAATTGATTCCACTGCTGAAGGATCCAAACAGCCGTACCAGGTTTTTTGCTGCGGAAGCACTAGGACGGATGAAATTTGAACCAGCTGTTAATCCTATTATAGAATTACTGGCGGCAAACAATGACGAAGATGCATATCTCAGACACGCAGGTAGTCTCGCATTATCGCGTATAGGAAAAGCTGAACCATTGATTGCATTAGCGGGTAACCCTTCAAGAGCCTTGCGTATTGCTGCCGTAGTTGCGTTGCGCAGAATGAGCCATCCGGGTATAGCGGTGTTTTTAAAAGACAGCGACGAGTTTGTAGTGACTGAAACTGCAAGAGCTATCAATGATGATCTTTCAATAAAGGATGCATTGCCTGCTCTTGGTGATCTTTTGAAATCCACTGGTTTCAAAAATGAACCACTTATCAGGAGATCTATCAATGCAAACCTCAGGGTAGGCACCGACAGCTCCATGCAAAACCTGATAGTCTATGCAAACAATAATGCTAACCCACCAGCAATGCGTGCCGAGGCAGTAGATGCATTGAGCACCTGGGCTAAACCCTCCGTACTTGACAGGGTGGATGGAAGATTGAGAGGACCTGTGAGCAGGGATGCCGCTGCCGTCAGGGGCCATGTTGCCAAATCATTCCTTCAACTTCTTAATGATAAAGATTCTGCAGTGCGGATCGGTGCTGTAAAAGCAATAACAAGACTGGAGATAAAAGAAGCTGGTACACCATTGCTCGCCATGGTCAAAACAGACATGAAGCCTTCTATCAGGGTTCAGGCACTTAGGGCCCTGGTTGAATTGCAGGATAAAGATGTTGAGTCTGCGGTTAAATCAGCACTTACAGACAAAGAAAAAACAGTAAGGGTTGCCGGTCTTGACCTCCTTCAAAAAATGAACATCACGAAGGAAGTCATGGTCAGTCTCCTGACTAACGTGATCGGTACAAAAACCATGGAGGAAAAACAGGCTGCATTACTAACGCTCGGAAAACTACCCTTACAATATTCAGGCAAACCACTGAACGACCTCGTTACAAAGATGGGCTCCGGCTCACTGTCACCTGATCTTTATCTTGAATTGGGTGAAGCTATCGACAGCACCGGCTCCGCGGACCTTAAAACAAAGTTTAAAGATGTAAATGCCAGATTATCGCCTGATGAACTTACGGCCGCTTATGCAGGAAGTTTAAACGGGGGTGATGCAAATCGTGGCCGGAATATATTTTTCCGTAACCAACAGGCACAATGTATGAAGTGCCATGCCTACGATGATCGTGGCGGTAACGCCGGACCGAGACTAAATGGTGTTGCCATTCGGCTTGCCCGCGAGCAATTGCTTGAAGCACTGATCTCACCGGGTGCCAGGCTTGCACCTGGTTTTGGTATGGTGTCAATTGAAAAGAAAGATGGCAAAACTGTTTCGGGACTGCTAATGGAAGATACCAAAACAACAATAGTTCTGAAAATGGGTGATCAGCCAAACCAGGTTGTACCAAAGGACCAGATAGTAAAAAGAACAAACTCGCCATCAAGCATGCCGGATATGAAGGCAATACTTTCGAAAAAAGAGATCCGCGATGTCGTTAGCTTCCTGAGTACATTGAAAGAAAACAACTAACAGAATTATGAGTTATGAGTTATGAGTGAGTTATGAGTTTATAAGTTATGAGTCTCTACCTTGAACTTTTAACTGATCACTCGTCCACTCACTCATAACTCATCACTCATAACTCATAACTATATTAAAGGGTTTTTCCCGATTGAAAAACCAAACTCACTACCCCTACCCACCTCACTACTCACCCAAATCCTGCCAGCCTGGGCCTCAATGAATTCCTTTGAGATGGCCAGTCCAAGCCCGGTGCCTCTTGTACTGGATCCGGGTACACGGAAAAACCTTTCGAACACTTTTGACTGGTATTCCGCTGGTACGCCAGGTCCATGATCTGTTACAGAAAATGTGATATGATTTCCTTCGTTTACTATAGAAACGACGATTTCGGAGCCGTCACCCGAATGTTTTATTGCATTGGTCAAAAAATTACTCATCACCCAACCTGTCTTTTCAGCATCAGCTTTGATGGTTGGTAAACCCTGGTCATACTTTTTTGTGATCAAAACATTTTTTTCTTTAGCAGTTGTGGCGAAACTCTCAATGGCAGTATCAGCTATTGTATATGGTGACACATCCTGAACATCGAGTTGTATTTTTCCGGCTTCCACCTGCGCCATATTGAGCAGTTCGCTAAGAATTCGCAGCATTCGCTGATTATCACCTTTTAAATGGGCAATTAAATCTTTTTGTTCAGCAGTTAACGTACCAATGCGATCATCGTCCAGTAACCTTAAACTCAAATCAGAAGATGCAAGTGGAGTTTTAAGCTCGTGCGAAATGGTTGCTATGAAATTAGTTTTGGCGACATCCAGCTCCTTGAACGAGGTAATGTTTTTTAATACAATCATTTTATTTCCCGGGCCTTCCTCCTGCGTTATATCTATCACTTCTTTTATAAAATAATTTTCACGGTTGTCAACGACAATTTTGAATGGTACGCTTCCATTTTCCTCGATAAGAAAACGAAGAAGATCATTGTGTTCGCTTATCTCTTCAATTTTCTTTGACACCATATCCGTCGATTGAAGGTTTAGTAAACGAAGAGCCTGGTCGTTCACAAATAAAACGGTGTTGTTCTTATCTATGCCTATGCTTGCATCTTTTAAGCTGTTGATCACCGCTTCCGCGCGGTTTTTTTCGAAAATAATTGTATTCAGATTGCTATTCTCGAAATATTCAAGCCGCTCCGCCATATCGTTAAACGAGGTTGCCATCTGGCCAAACTCATCATGTTGTGTCAATCTTATGCGGTGACTATAATTGCGGTGACTGATCTGCTCAATACCACTTGTAAAGGCATTAATAGGACCCGTTAGAATGGAAGGAAAGTTATAAACAAAACTTACTCCAACAACGAAAACCAGGCCGGCTATCAGTGTAATATAAGTCATAGCTTTATCAGCGGTCGCTGATGCCCGTTCATTTTTCTGTTGTATGGCATTCATATTAAGGATGAGGATTTCGTTTAACGCTTTTCGGATGTTCAATTCAATTTCTTTGGTATTGTTCCCTTCCCTCCATAATTTGAAATGCATCATAAGCTTTTCTGTTGCTTCCTTTTCATCAGGCTCAGTAATATTGCGTTGTTGTAAACTTAACGCAGCCTCAAACCGCCGGAACGCCGTTGCAGAATCCAGCGGCAGACTATCCAATATGCCTGACATTGCATGTACATATTCGATCGATTCATAATTGTTTTGCAGAATTTGATCAGCATCGTTCTTTAGCCTGATTATATGAAACATGCCAACTCCCGCAGTTAAGAGTAACAAACCGAACAGGAAGACAGTTCCCAGGCGAATTTTTTGTTTTACAGTTTGTGCCATGTTTGAGTTAGAATATTTTATTGATGCAAGATCATGTTTACTGTTTTTTCAAAACAACTATCATGACAATATAACCAGGTCGACATTATTCGAGGACAATTTTTTCAGCAGTTGATTAAAAACACTGGTTTTCAGGATAATCTGCCACAAGGTAAGATGAGGTTTGCCAATACAAACGGTTGTGATCTTTTTTTCTTCAATAACCTGCATGATAGCTTTTGTTATATCATCTTCTTTGTATTGTATTACCTCACCTCCGAGTTCCATGGCATTTTTAAAATTATTTATAAGATGGCGTTGTGCTGCCAAAGCTATTTTATCTGTTGACTCACGCGGCGTTTGCACATACAATACATACCACTGGCTGTTGTAATATGAAGCTAGTCTTGCAGTCTTTCTAATGATTCGCTGTGCAATAACATGATTGGATGAAACACAGGCCAGGAAATGCTCATGACGGAACGGGGACTTAATCGCCGTAATATGGTAATCTACTTTTCTTTCTACTTGCCCTGCTACTTCCTTCAATGCAAGTTCACGCAATTGAAGAATCTTATCAGGTTGAAAAAAATTGGTAAGAGCCTGCTGAATTTTGGAGGAATCGTAGATCTTCCCTTCCCGCAGGCGCCTCAATAACTCATCTGCAGGTAAGTCGATATTCACAACCTCGTCTGCCAGTTGTAATAATTTATCGGGTACCCGTTCTTTTACTTCTACGCCGGTTATATTTATTACCTCATCGTTGATGCTTTCAATGTGTTGAATGTTCAAGGCAGTTATAACATCAATTCCTGCCTGCAGCACATCCAGTACATCCTGCCATCTTTTTTCATTTTTGCTTCCGGGAATGTTACTATGAGCTAATTCATCAATCAATACAATCGCGGGATGGTTAAGAAGAATAGCCTGCACATCCAATTCATTAAGTCGTTTGCCTTTATAAAACACCTCCCTTCTTGGAATTTCCGGTAAACCTTCCACAAGATCGGCAGTCTCCTTCCGGTTATGTGTTTCAATGTATCCGATCTTGACGTCCTTCCCGTCTCTTTGTAACTGGTGTGCTTCCTGTAACATGCGGTAGGTTTTGCCAACACCTGCACTCATGCCAATATAAATTTTTAATTTACCCTTGGCAGTACCGGGAATGCTATTAATATCATTGGTCGTCTGCTCAGCCATGTTTTTCAATTTTGGGGCAGCTTTGCACAGGTTGAAATAACATAGCTGTGCATAAACAGTTTTTAAAATTCTTAAGCTTCAGTATATCAAAATTCACACAGCTCCGGCACCCTTCCCAGAATGCCGTTTCATGTGGCAATTCATTAAAAGTGACAGTCTCAAACTTTAGCCTGGCGTTCATTTTCATAATTGCAAGACCGGTCGTAATGCTGAATATTTTCGCAGCCGGGAAAAGTTTCCGACCGAGAGCAAAGATCTTTTTTTTAATCGCCTTTGCTACTCCACCTTTACGGAATTCCGGTGCAACGATCAATCCTGAGTTTGAAACGAATTCACCGTTAGCCCATACTTCGATATAACTAAAGCCCGCCCACTTTCCACTTTTAGCAACTGCAATAACTGCTTTACCGCTGCTTAATTTCTCTCTGATACTATCCGGCGTTCTTTTTGCAATTCCCGATCCACGCGCAATTGCAGACAGTTCCGTTTCTTTTGATATTTCTTCAGCAAATTGCTGATCCTTTTCACTGGCAATTCTTATTATAAAACCATCAGGGTCCATTATTCAATTTTTTAAATGTTAACATCCACTTGTCATTACCTGTCTCAGATAGACAAAGTACAAATTCTGTGGAATCATATTTTTCAAAACCAGATTTTCAGTCTTCGCTTCCGAGAACATAGTCTCAAAAGAGTAGACGAAAATATTTTCAATTAAATCCCGGACAGTTTTATCGCCGTTTTCATAGAGCCTGGCGGCAAGCTGAAAACATTTCCTTGCGCCCCCTAAATCGTGTTGATGAACAGCAAGCTTTGTGTAGTTAGTTAATTTGTTCAATGAAACGTATACACTCACGTCGGTATGGGCCGGGTAAATAGTCGGTTCCAGTTCGGGAAATTCTTCTCTTATAAAGGAAGAGACTTCATATTGACTTGTCATGGTATTTTCTTTTGATAAACTAATAGTGCCAAAAAACGAACCCTGATTTTCATTAATGCCAAATGTTTTTGTTCTTATTGATTGCCAGTCAATTAAACCCTGTCACAAGTTTTGCATCGTAAAAATGCCTCGACAGCTTATCTCATTTTGATTGACAAATTATCATTTTGAGAATTTTAGATCAGGGCATTTTGGGAAGCATTTGATCAGACTTTTTGTGATCAGACTATTTGTGATCAGACTGTTTGTGATCAGACTGTTTTTGATTAAAACGAAACCGCAGCTGCCAGGGTTACTGCAGAATTTGATCTCTGCCCGATACCGTCTTTGTCAACGAAAATCCTGTCACCATTATTCAGATTACGAAATTCCAATCTGATCATAGCATTAGGAATGGGTATGAAGTCAATATTCGCTGACAAGCTTACCGTTTCAAAACCATTTGGTGTACCTGTTGAAATAATAACTCCGTTTTCATCTTTGAAGTACTCACCGCGGACGGAAAAGGCCCATTTTTGTGATGGTGTAAGCCGGGCAATCAAAACAGGCGTATACCAGGTGTTTACCGAATTATCGGAAACTGATTTTTCTTCTGTTCCAATATCGAATCCAGCTGTTAAGCCAAATTTGCTGGTTAGTTGATAGATGCCATAAACATTGTGATATGTTCTGAACAACCTGGCAGAGTCCGGTTTATCCGTTCCAAAGAAAGTACTGTAATTTAATGACAGTTTGCTGCCTGGCTTTACCGTGATCTGGCTACCCCAACTCATCATAGAGTTACCTTCTACCTTTGTGATCCTTTGCCAGCCATTCAATGCCAATGCACTTACACTTAACTTCCCGTTATCTGATGTGTAGCCAAGCCTGGCGCCACTTTCAAAATAGGGTGAGTTCTCAGCGACAAGACTTCTCGTCAAAGCCCAGTTGTCTTTTCCTATAGCACTTTCAAATCCGATATGAGAAGGTAAGATGCCAATGTCGAACCAGATATTTTTCTTATTACTCAATTTATAACCGGCGTTTGCTTCCAGAATATTTTTAAGAACACCAGGCTCGGCAGCATAGTTGGCATTCATATAAGTACCTGCCGCGATCGCCAGGTTGGCACGTACCCTATCCTGATTATAATCCGCCTTTATAAAACCCAGGTTTAAATTGAACTCGTTATGGCGATTATGGCTGTATAAAAACGAGGGCCTGGTATTAGAAACCGGCTCACTGAAATCGAAACCATAATATGCTTCCAGGTAACCCGTAATTGTAAGGGGGTTAGTATTGGGTTTAATTGAATCCTGACCAAAGCCAACGAAAGAAATGCAAACGAATAATATACTAATAATTGTTTTCATAAATAGTCTTTGAGTTTTTGTTAATCCGGAGAGTCTTTCACCTTCCCAACCCTTGCAGGTTGTTTCCGGGAATGGTAAGTTGTTTCCGGGTATGGTAGCCTGCCGTTTTTTATTTCAGTTCGTCCAGTGCCGCATTTAATGCCAGTACATTAATAATATCAGGACCTACCGGGTTCTGTTTGATGTGCTGATCAACCAGCGATTTTACTTTTGATTCATCAATGTTTCGGATCTTTGATATCCTGGCCACCTGTACATATGCACTCGCGGGAGAGATATCAGGATCTAAGCCGCTTCCAGAAGCTGTAACCATTTCTGCGGGTATTTCTGATTTCTTAATTCCCGGATTGTGCACCATAAATGTGTCGATCCTGTCAGATACAATCTTAAGATAGTCCGGATTAGATGGACCTTTATTACTGCCCGCTGAACCTGCAGCATTGTAATCAACTGCAGATGGACGGCTCCAGAAATATTTGTCTTCTGTAAATTTCTGGCCAATCAGTTTATAACCTGCAATCTTCCCGTTAACAACAACCTGTTCGCCATTGCCGCCACCCGGTGCGATTTTTCCAACCAGGTATATAACCCCAAAGTAGAAACCGCATAATAGAACCAGCATTACCAGGGTTAGTCGTATTGAGGGTAAGAGATATTTTTTCATAATTTTTTTTTAGATAAATAAGCCAACGATCAGGTCAATTATTTTAATTCCAATAAAGGGTACTACAACTCCGCCAACACCATATATCAACAGATTTCTTCTTAACAACGCCGATGCTCCGATAGGTTTATAGTTAACACCGCGAAGGGCGAGCGGAATAAGGATCGGGATAATAATTGCATTGAAAATAACTGCAGCCAGAATTGCCGTCTCCGGACTTTTCAGGTTCATGATATTTAATCCCTGCAGGGCCGGAATGGCAGTCACAAATAAAGCCGGAACTATTGCAAAATATTTAGCCACATCATTGGCTATTGAAAATGTAGTAAGTGTACCGCGTGTTATCAACAGCTGCTTTCCGATTTCAACAACTTCGATCAATTTGGTAGGATCATTGTCCAGGTCTACCATGTTGCCAGCTTCCTTAGCGGCCTGGGTGCCAGAGTTCATAGCTACTCCTACATCTGCCTGGGCCAGGGCGGGAGCATCATTTGTACCATCACCCATCATGGCTACCAGCTTACCTGAATTCTGCTCGTTTTTTATATAGTTCATTTTATCTTCCGGCCTGGCTTCAGCGATAAAATCATCAACACCGGCTTTATCTGCTATAAATTTTGCAGTTAGTGGATTATCGCCTGTAACCATCACTGTCTTTACCCCCATTTTCCTGAGACGTTCGAATCTTTCGCTGATGCCAGGCTTAATAATATCCTGCAACTCTATTACTCCTTTCACAAGACCATTCTCGGAAACTACCAACGGGGTGCCTCCATTTTCTGATATTAATTTCACCCTCTCGGTTACCTGGGCAGGAAATGTGTTTCCAGCTTTACTAACAAGAGTACGAATGGTGTCCTGCGCTCCCTTGCGTATTTTTGTTCCATCCGGAAGATTTGCACCACTGCTTCTTGTTTCAGCAGTGAAGTCAATAAATTCCATGTTTGTTTCTCTTCTTTTATTTATGCCTTGCTGAAGAGCCAGTTCAACTATTGATTTTCCTTCCGGTGTGTTATCAGCCAACGAACTCAGCGCTGCAAGACCCATGAAGGTTGCCATACTTGTACCATCAGCTGCATAAAAATTTGTCGCCTTTCTGTTGCCTATCGTTATAGTACCTGTCTTATCCAGCAGTAACACATCAACGTCGCCGGCTGTTTCAACTGCCTTACCACTTTTTGCAATGATATTTGCGCGGAGTGCACGGTCCATCCCGGCTATGCCGATCGCAGATAATAACCCACCTATTGTTGTCGGAATCAGGCATACAAACAGTGAGATATATGCAGCAATTGTAATGGGAGTATTTGCATAATCAGCAAACGGTTTCAGCGTCACACAAACAATGATGAATACTATCGTGAATGAAGCGAGTAAAATTGTCAATGCGATTTCATTGGGCGTTTTCTGCCGGTTAGCTCCCTCTACAAGAGCAATCATCTTGTCAAGGAATGTCTCACCCGGAGCAGTAGTTACTTTTACGATTATCTTATCTGAAAGTACTTTTGTACCACCGGTTACGGATGATTTGTCGCCGCCGGCTTCACGAATCACCGGGGCGCTTTCACCTGTGATCGCACTTTCATCAATGGATGCTATACCGCTTACAATCTCACCATCCATAGGGATCACATCACCTGCTATACAAACAAAAAGATCATTTAGCACTAATTGCGATGATGATACAATCTCGATTTCATCACTTGAACCGTTGCCGTATGTCCTTACCCGTTTTGCAGGTGTATCCTGTCTTGCCCTTCTTAAGCTTTCAGCCTGTGCTTTACCACGCGCTTCAGCAATGGCTTCTGCAAAGTTGGCGAACAATACCGTGAGCAAAAGGATAAAAAAGATTGCAAAGTTATAACCGACTGAACCCTGGGTGACGTCACCGGAAACCGCAGTAAGGATGACCACTGCCAGCATTACGAATGTGCCTATTTCGACAGTGAACATCACAGGATTCTTTATCATCAGTTTTGGACTCAGCTTAACAAAAGCTTGTTTTATAGCAGTCCTGACCAGCTCACCCTGAAAAAGTCCGGTCTTTGGTTTATTTATTTTGATATTATTATTCATTGTAACTAAGATTAATAGATAGAGAAATATTCAGCGATTGGTCCAAGGGCCAGGGCCGGGAAATATGACAGTGCATTAATAATAATGATTACAGCAAGCGTCATTATTCCGAACGTTAATGAATCAGTTTTTAAAGTACCTGCTGATTCAGGAACATATTTTTTCTTAGCCAGGAGACCTGCGATTGCTATAGGACCAATGATGGGAAGAAATCTTCCTAGTATCAGGATGAAACCAGTCACCACGTTCCAGAAGATATTGTTATCTCCCAGTCCTTCAAAGCCACTTCCGTTATTGGCATTGGCAGAGGTATTTTCGTAAAGCATTTCGCTAAACCCATGGTTTGAGGGGCTATTCAACCAGTTCCCCGGTTGAACGGCCCAATCTATCCCGGGATGTTGTACATTAAAATAAGCAGCCAGGGCAGTACCTGTCATGATCAGGAAGGGGGATAATAAAGTGATCAACGCGGCAATTTTTATTTCGCGTGCTTCTACCTTATGACCCATAAATTCAGGGGTTCTTCCGACCATCAGTCCTGATATGAATACAGCGATCATCAGATAAATAAAATAGTTTAGTAATCCTACACCGCATCCTCCATAGAAAGAGTTGATCATCATACCCAGCATTTGCATCATGCCTGATAAGGGCATGGAACTATCATGCATAGAGTTAATCGATCCGGTAGAGATTACAGTTGTCACAACACTCCAAAAGCCGGAAGCAGCAGGACCAAATCTTACTTCTTTACCTTCCATGGCTCCTGTAGGTTGCATCACACCTAATTTTGCAATAGCGGGACTTCCATTTATTTCCTGTATAACTGTCGGTATCGCAAGGCACAGAAAACCTATTGTCATCACTCCAAATATTACATAGGCCATTTTTTTACGCTTTATGTAAAAACCAAAAGCGAATATCATAGCCAATGGAATAATAAACTGGGCGATAAGCTCAGTCACATTCGTCAGATAATTTGGATTTTCAAGCGGATGCGCTGAGTTTGCTCCAAACCAGCCTCCGCCATTGGTACCAATATGTTTGATTGCAATCATCGCAGCAGCAGGTCCACGGCTCACCTGCACGCTGTCACCCTGTAAGGTGACGATGGAATCCTTTCCCTCGAAAGAAGCAGGGGTACCATTGAAAGCAAGTATTACTGCCACTATTATTGATAATGGCAACAGAATGCGTGTTAATGATTTAACGAAATATACCCAGAAGTTGCCGAGGGTATCACTTACTTTATCGCGCAATGCACGAAAGAATACAATGGCAGCCGCGATCCCGGTTGCAGCAGAAACAAACATGAGAAAAGTAATTACGACTATCTGGGTTAAATAGGTCACACCGCTTTCACCGCTATAGTGTTGAAGATCGCAGTTAACAAGAAAAGATACAGCTGTGTTGAAAGCAAGATCCGGCGTCTGTGATGGATTACCGTCGGGATTGAGAAACAATGAACCTTGTGTAATCAACATAATAAAAGCATAGATGAACCACACAAAATTGATGGTCAGCAAGGCTTTCAAGTGTTGTTTCCAATTCATTTCCCCCCTGGGGTTTATTCCAGATAGACGGTAAATAGCTTTTTCAACCGGGGCCAGAAAATCAAGCGGCGTTTTTTTGTCACCAAAGACATTTGCAATGTATTTCCCAAGCGGAAATGCTATAAGTAGTGCAAGCCCAAACACCAGGACTATTCCTAAGATTTCATCATTCATAAAAAATTATTTCGGGTTAAAATTTTTCTGGATTTATCAACACATAACAGAGGTAGATAAATACAATTAAGGACAGAACGAATAAAACGGTCATCATAAAAAAATAATTTAATGAGATTGAATTGTTTCAATCAGGTAAATTCCAATGGAATTACCTGGTCCAAAACACGTGTTCAAATCAATTCAAAAAAATCAACGGATTTAAAAAATATCCAGAAACAAATGATCCCCGCAAGAAATAATAGAGCTGTTAACATAAAAATGGTTTATAAATTAGGGTAATACCTGTAATCTTTTCGCAGGCTTTAACAGGGCGGGTATTGCGAATGCAATGCCTGTATTGGAATATCTTCTTACACCTGCATAAAAGCCAGTCCGGGAACGGGTTTAGATAACTTCAAGATTAAAGTTAACAGGTCCGGATACAAAAAAAACCCTCTCAAATTGAGAGGGTTTATTATCATATTGAGAAGATCTTTGCGAGCCGACTTAAATTCAGTCGTTCAACTTTACTTCAGTCGTTCAACTTTACTTCAGTCTTTCAACTTTACTTCAGTCGTTCAATTGGTATTCGTCGATTTTTCTATAAAGCGTAGCCAGGCCAATCCCAAGCACACGGGCAGCCCGGGTTTTATTTCCGTTAGTAGATTGCAAAATCTTTCTTATATGGCTTTTTTCAACGGCTGCGAGAGAAAGTGAGACGTTGCTTGTGTCGTTTTGTTTCTGTATATCGTAAGGCAGATCTGCAACCTGGATTATATTTCCCTCCACAAGAATCACTGCTCGTTCAAGAACATTTTTTAGTTCCCGAATATTTCCCTTCCAGGAATAACTTTTTAGCAAGCTTAAGGCAATGGGTTCTATACTAATTGCCGGTTTGTTTTCCTGCAAACTGAATTGAAGCAGGAAATGACTGATAAGCCCAGAGATGTCTTCTGGTCTCTCCCGCAGCGCCGGTAGCTCTATGGTCAAAACATTGAGCCTATAGAAAAGGTCTTCGCGAAAGTGACCACTTTCAATCTCTTTAACCAGGTCACGGTTGGTTGCCGCGATTATCCTGACATTGGCCTGGTGTTTTTTTGGATCGCCAAGCCGATAATATTCACCGTTCTCAAGTACCCTTAACAGTTTCGCCTGCAGGTCGATGTTTAATTCGCCAATCTCATCCAGGAACAAGGTTCCCCCTTCAGCAACTTCTATAAGTCCTTTTTTATCCTTCACGGCACCGGTGTATGCGCCGGCTTTATATCCAAACAGCTCGGCTTCGAGCAGCTCCCGCGAAAAAGCAGAGCAATTAATGGCTACCAGCGCAGCGCTTTTCCTTTTGCTGTTGTAATGAATTGCATTGGCAAAAACTTCTTTACCGGTACCGGTTTCACCAAGCAACAGTACCGTAACATCTGTTCCGGCCGACTTCTCCGCCAGTTTTATAGCGCGCGATATCAGTACGCTTTTACCAATTATCGAACTGAAAGTTGCATCTGTTGGTTGATTGACTGTTACCGCCGAGTTTCTCTGGCTTTGCACTTTAACATAAGCCTGGTTCAATAAAGGTATGATCCGATCGTTGTCATCACCCTTTACAACATAATCGAAAGCTCCGTTCTTGATCGATTTCACTCCATCATTTATGTTTCCAAAAGCAGTAAGCAGTATAATTTCAATGAGAGGAAATTTATTTTTTACCGTTGTCACAAAATCAACTCCATTGCCGTCAGGTAATTTAACATCACAAAGAATGACATCCACCGGATGATGATTCAGGATGTCGAGACCCCCTTTGAGTGTCGAAGCTTCTCTTACTACAAAGCCCTCGAGTGAAATAATGCGGCTCATCAATTTTCTGAGCTGATCTTCATCATCTATAATCAGTATGTTACCGGACATATGTTGGGAACTGGTAGTTCATGTTATTCGTGATTGATGAATTTTTGAAATTACCGGCAAGATACTTTAAAAGAATTATGAATTATGAGTTATGAGTTATGAAAGAAGTTAAGAAACTAAGAGTTATGAATTCATAATTCAACATTTCATAACTTCTTTCATAACTCATAATTCATAATTCATATCTCTCTTGAAGACTGCCGCGGCACTGGAAAGCACACCTTCTCCAAATTGATTTTTGATGCTATCAACTGCCTGGTACAAATGAATGAGTTCTGAGGTGTCCTGGAACATGTTTATCTGGTAGGTTCCTGCGATCAGGTGAGTGAGCCGGACTCCTATAAGGCGGATAAGCAAGCGCCTTTCATACAACTTTTTAAATAGTTCCCGAACGGTTTTCACAAGCATCAGGTCGGCATTTGTATAGGGCACCGTTTTCTGGATAGTATGAGTTTCAAAATCGGAGTATCGGATCTTGACAGTGATACATCCCGTGAGGCGGTTCTGGTTCCTAAGGTCAAATGCAATTTTTTCTGTCATCCTCACAAGCTCCGCGTCAAGGAAATTTATGTCTATAGTATCCTGCTGAAATGTATTTTCTGTAGATATAGATTTTTGTTCATGATAGGGAATCACCGGGGATTCATCAATCCCCCTTGACCGACGCCATAACTCCTCTCCTGTTTTACCCATCAGATTCTGAAGCAGCATCAACGGGATATCGCTGAGCATCAGGACTGTTTCCACACCCATCTTCAAAAACTTATACCCGGTTTCTTTTCCTATGCCTGGAATTTTCATAATGCTCAATGGCGCAAGAAAAGACCGCTCGTTACCAAAAGGTATTTCGATCCTTCCATTTGGTTTCACTTCGTTTGTTGCAACTTTGCTGATCAGTTTATTGCTGGCTAATCCATAAGAAACCGGCAAACCGCTTTCTTTTATCACCTTTGATTTCAGTTCTTCTGTGAACTTTGCACAACCGTAAAATTTATCCATGCCCGTGAGATCAATATAAAATTCATCTATACTTGATTTCTCAAACACAGGCACTGATTCACTTATTACCTCGGTGACCATGCCTGAAAACTTGCTATATTCCTCGAAGTCACTTTTGATCACTATCGCTTCGCGGCACAAACGCAGGGCCGCCCGCATAGGCATAGCACTGTGTATACCAAATTTTCTTGCTTCATAACTACAGGCTGCAACTACTCCCCTGTCGCTGCTTCCACCAATAAGCAAGGGTTTGCCAATTAACCTGGGATTGCGAAGCCTTTCGACCGATACAAAAAATGCATCGAGGTCGAGATGTGCAATATGCCTGTTGTAGGTTAACATAAAACGAATACTTTAAACCTCATAAGATCTCGGTTTGTAACCAACCCTTACCATTTTGTTTGCTTCCAGCGAAAACACACCGAAATCTTCTGTTACACGGCCGGTAATGCGATAGAAACCCCCGGTATGCAAAGGATAATCCCGCGCTGAATCAGGAAAATGAACAGTATCTATCCAATCCAGCTTAGAGTCGACAAAAGTTCCAAAAAACATCTGGTCACGGTTTTTTGTTACCACCCCTTTCCTTGCGATATAATAGGCAAGAACCGTGATTGATTTGCCTGCAAAATCGCAAATCTGTGAAGCAGCAGTATATTTTGATGGATCATCATCAACCATTTCAAATGGATTGGTCAAAGTGAAACCAAGAATTTCCATCTGGTCAAATAAATCATCGAGCGGATAATCCTGTAATGCAGGCAACTGAATCTCTACCGGCTCTTCCCGGAACAAAGCCGGTGATTGATGATGTGCCGGTTGATTTCTTTTCTGCAGAAAATTCGCTTCCCATAGCAGGTGTTTTTTTCCCTTACCTGTAAACCTGAAAGCACCTATACTTACCAGCGTATTCAATTGTTCGAGTCCCACATTTGTTCTTTCAATAAAATCCTGCATATGAAGGAAAGGACCATTGGTCTGTCTTTCCTCAAGCAACGCATCTATCAATACCGTTTGTAATCCCTTGATATGAACAAATCCGGCAAACACTTCGTTGCCATGGATATTCGTGTATATATCACTGTTATTAACACACGGGGCTTTAATGTCACCGCCTATCTTAAGGAGTTCAAGAAAATAAAGCTCCCGCGAATAAAATCCACCAAAATTATTGATCACAGCAACCATAAATTCTTTCGGAAAATATGTTTTAAGATAAAGGCTCATATAACTCTCGACTGCAAAACTTGCCGAATGTGCTTTATTAAAACTGTAACCGGCAAAACTCTCCATCTGCCGCCAAACTTCTTTCGCCAGGTCGTCCGGATGTCCCATTTTTTTACATCCTTCATAAAAATTGTTCTGGATAATTTTAAATTGATTGTTAGAACGGTATTTGCCACTCATCGCACGGCGTAAAATATCTGCTTCTCCAAGATCAAGTCCTGCGAAATAATGTGCAATCTTTATAACATCTTCCTGGAACACCATCACTCCATAAGTCTCTTTCATATGTTCTTCAAAAAGCGGATGCAGGTAAACCGTTTTTTCAGGATGATGAAACCGGTAGATATATTCCCGCATCATACCCGACTGGGCGACCCCGGGCCTGATGATGGAACTGGCCGCTACCAAAGTCAGGTAGTCATCACAACAAAGTTTTTTAAGAAGCTGTCTCATAGCCGGTGATTCAATATAAAAACAACCAATAGTGTTGGCTTCTTTTATTTGGCTGGCAACGCATTTATCCTGCTTAAACTTTTCGACATCATGAATATCGATGTCTGTTTTTTTATTTTGTTTGATGAGAGACAAGGCTTCACGTATATGACCCAGTCCACGCTGACTGAGGATATCAAATTTGTTTAGCCCAATATCTTCAGCCACGAACATATCCATCTGTGTTGTTGGAAAGCCTTTGGGAGGCATAAACATTGAAACATAATTTAGTATAGGTTCTTCTGAAATAAGCATTCCACATGGATGTATGGAAAGATTACTCGGGAAGTTGCGCATAAGCGCTCCATACTGAATAATGAGCTGCTGAATATGATCGGTTGGCCTGTTAGTCAGTTGCAGTGTTTTTATTTCTTCTACCGGTAAACCAAATACTTTGCCCAGCTGAAGTATGATGGCATCATGCTGGAAGGTGGGATAAGAACCAAGCAAGGCAACATGCTTTTTGCCATATCGTTTGAAAACATAGTCAATCACCTCATCACGATCTGTATATGAAAAATCGATATCGAAATCTGGTGGTGAGGTTCTGTGCGGGTTAAGAAACCTCTCAAAATAAAGATTGAGTTCTATAGGGTCAACATCAGTTATCCTAAGGCAATAGGCAACAATGGAATTCGCCCCACTACCCCGTCCCACATAATAAAACCCGCGGGATTGGGCATAACGTACGATATCCCAGTTAATCAGGAAATAGGAATTGAAGCCCAGCTCATAGATAATTTTTAATTCTTTGGCCAGGCGATCAGCAGCAACTTTATTTCGCTTGCCATAACGCGAGATAAGGCCATCCCTGGCAAGCATTTCGAGCAAAACACGATCATCTTCGATCGAAGCACTAAAAGTTTTTTTTGTTTTATCGGCCTTGAAGTCCATTTCGATATGGCAACTGTCAATCAACCTGTAGGTATTAGTGACCATAAACGGATATTGCCTGAACTGGCTAAGCAGTTCTGCAGGTGATTTAAATGTTTCGTCAGGATCACATTGCACAGAAAGAGGCAGCTTCGACAACAATAGATTTTTGTCGATAGCACGCAACAACCGATGCAGATTAAATCTTTTTTTATCCTGCACAGTCACAGGTTGCCTGATTACAAACTGCTGTTGATATTTTGTAACATCGACATTATATAACCTGGAAATCTCGCAAGGGAGTACGCCGATCTTTTCGTTTTCTCTTAAAGATTCCGGAACCTTTTTACCAAAAGGGAAAATCACATATCCATCGCCCGGCTTTGAGAAAAAAACGGGCTTATCTTCAATAACCGGGAAAGATTTTTTTTCAACCAGGTGATTGGTTAAAAATTCATTGATCCAGGCAAGGCCAACATTATTGGCTGCTAGTAATATATAAAGAAGCTCATCTTCATTCCTGATCTCAACACCAGGAATTGGTTTTATACCATGTTCACTGCAAAGCTTAACAAATTCCCAGCCGTTACAGGTTGAATTGATATTTGTCAGCGCCAACGCAGTTATTCCCATTGCAGTTGCCGTTTCAACAAGTTCTTTGGTTGAAAACGTGCCATAACGAAAGCTGAAAAATGTCTTGCAATTCAAATACATAGACTGCAAGAATACTAATTATTTTAGTAATAATAAACTAAGTTTATTAGCCGTTGATAGTCAACTCGATTAACTGATCAGGTAATCAGTTAATTGTCGCGTAACTCAATTAATTCACCAGGTAATCAGTTAATTGTCGCGTAACTCAATTATTGATCAGTTTTAAAAAGTCAACTCAGTTAATTAACCAACTTTGAAGATGTTTGGTTCGCTTATTGTCTTAGCGGGCTAAGCGGGAGAATAAAAAGAAATGTTGAGCCTTTACCCGAAATACTCTTTGCGGTAATAAGTCCGTTGTGTTTTTCGATAATTTTTTTACTTATTGCGAGCCCGATTCCTGTGCCTTCATATGCGTCTTTGGAGTGAAGCCTTTCAAAAAGTACAAATATATTGTCCAGGTATCTTGATTCGAAACCGATCCCGTTATCTGAAACGGAGATAAGTACAAAACCACCACTTGCTGATTCTTTACTATCGAAAGATTTATCAGCTAAAGTTTTGCACGAGATATGGATCACCGGTGGCACATCTTCCCTTGAGAACTTGATTGCGTTGGAGATAATATTCTGGAACACCTGCCTGATCTGCCCCCGGTTTACATCAATAACGGGCAACGGATCAACCGTGATTGTTGCCTGTTTTTCCGCAAAGACCAGTTCGAGATCTTCAAGCAGTTCTTTGATCAAAATGTTGAGATCGACCTTTTCGACAAGATTTGTCCTGGCAGAAAGTTTAGAATAATTCAGGATATCCAGCACGAGTTTTTTCATTCGTTCCGCTGACACGGTTATCTTACTCAGGTATTTTTGTGATTCCGGGCTAAGTTGGTCTGAAGCCCTAACTTTCAACAGTTCAGAAAACATCTGGATTTTTCGGAGTGGCTCCTGCAAATCATGGGAAGCAACTGAAGCGAATTGCTGCAGATCATGATTGCTTAGTTCAAGTGCATGATTCGATTCAGCAAGCTGATTATTGTTCTCTTCTAGTTTTTCCTGGGTCAGTTTTAGGGTGGAGAGGTCAGTTACAATCACGCTGAGCGAAACGTCATCTTCCAGTTCAAGAGCGGTCAACGACAAAAGAACTGGTTTCTCATGATCATCTGCCTTCAATATAACTTCACCTTTGCAGTCTTCGTCCCAGCATTTTTTAAACTGTTCCTGAAAATGACCACGGGTAGCATCATTTATAAAATCTTCAAAAGGGTATCCAATTACAGATGATATGGGCCGGGCAACCATTGATGCAAACTGGGAATTGCAATAAAGTATCAAACCTTCATTACTGAGGGTCACTGCGCCCTCTGTCATTTTTTCAATGAATACCCGGTAAGTAACGTCGGCTGATTTAAGCGTAAAAAGCTGGTGCCCGTTTGTTCCTTCAACCATCAGCGCGTCCACTTGCCCGGTGCGGATAGCTTCAATTGTCTCGTTTGCTTCATACAATTGCCTTTTCACTTCCTCAAGCTCCGACAACAATTCACCATATGGTTTCGATTTCAATTCCATTGTTTTAAGATTGAAGACCCAGACCCTTCAATACTTTTCCCGTATCTGACATATCACCGATTAGCCTTCTTTCTGGTCCGGGCGATTTTTTAATCAGTAATGGCAATGCTATAATCTGTTCTTCTTTAGCCAGGACTGCCTGCTGATAAACATCAATTATTTCCAGAAAATATCGTCCCTTCAGATGTTCCTCACAGATATCACGAAGATTTTTAATGGCGCGGACAGAATTGGGAGATGTACCGGTTATGAACAACCGAAGAATATATTCGCTGTTTGTAGCTGATGAATTTTTCGCGATTGACTTATGTCCCGGTTTTGTTAGCATTTTAAAATTTTATCGGCCGCAGATCCAGGCCTACAAGCACTTTTTCTTCATTTGAAAGATCTCCTATTATTTTTCTAATAGGGACGGGTACCTTACGCACCAACGTTGGTATTGCCAGGATCTGATCACCGGCAGCCAACTGTGGATGAATAAGCAGATCGACAACTTCTAGTCTGTATTGATCACAAAGATGTTGCTCACAATATTTCCGGAGATTCGCAAGTGCGGTCATTGACTTAGGGGTATTGCCCGCGATATATAACCGCAACTCATATTTTTTTTCCTTCTCTTTCTCCGGTAATTTCTTACCTACGTTCTTTGTTTTTATCATTAATTATAATATTCGATCTTAGTTGACTTAATTTATTCCGGTTTTTCTCCAAGATCTGTTTGCGTAGGTCCTCTTCCTGGTAAGATCTGTTCAGCTCATCCTGTACACCCTCGAATTCTTCTTTCAACGAACTGATCTTTGATTCAAGTACCAGCCGCTTCCGCTCAATCTCCCGATCCTTTCTTGTCACCGCATGTGTTCGCATCTCAACGCCCGCAGCTTCATTTAGTAATTGAGCTTCCCTTGCAGAACCAGTCAGAACACCATCGGGACTGAGATAAACATCCAGCAAATCAAGACCTTTGTCTGTGATTACAAATTCCCTCACCTGGTTTGAATGTTTCATCCCGCGTGACTTCATGATATACATGCCACGGTTCCTCTCTCCATTTGTTTCTATATCACGTACAAGCAACCAGGCATCGACCAATGAAGAAACACCTTCGTCCGTTTGTTCGTTTACGTTATTGTTTAGGGTGAGAGCTGTGAACATTACCGTAATATTCTGCGATTGCAAATAGTCAATCAATCTTATCAATATAGATTTCACTTCGGCAACTGAGCCAACCGTAATCAGGTTGGTTATCGGATCAAGTATCACCGTTGAAGGCTTGAATTTTTTAATCTTTTTATGGATTGCTACAAGGTGCATTTCAAGACCGAATAAAGTAGGTCTTGAGGCATGCATTTGTAATAGCCCTTCAGAGATATGTTTCCGGAGATTCATTCCGATAGAGCTCATGTTGCGAACGATTTGCTGTGGCGACTCTTCAAAAGCAAAATAGATACAGCGTTCCTTTCTTTTGCAGGTGGCATCCGCAAACAATGCTGCTATACTCGTTTTTCCCGTACCAGCTGTTCCCGAAACCAGGATTGAACTGCCCTGGAAAAATCCCGTTCCCTCAAGCATTTTATCGAGTGCCGGTATACCTGAAGAAACACGTGTGGAGGAAACCTCATTATTAAGCAATAGAGAGGTAACGGGTAAAACAGAAATACCTTCTTCATCAATTAAGAAAGGATATTCGTTTGTGCCATGCAGTGAACCGCGGTATTTAACTACCCGTAAAAGTCGCGTCGAGATCTGGTTAATCACCCGGTGCTCAAGTAATATCACACAGTCTGACACATATTCTTCGAGTCCCTTGCGGGTCAACGTTTTCTCACCTTGTTCACCAGTGATGATAGCCGTCACACCTTTTTCTTTGAGCCATCCGAATAACCGTCTTAACTCTGCCCTTAAAATACCTTCGTTATTCAGTCCTGCAAATAAATTTTCTATAGTATCCAGCATTACCCGTTTGGCGCCAATGCTGTCAATTGCATATCCCAAACGAATAAAAAGTCCGTCAAGATCATATTCACCGGTTTCTTCAATTTCACTTCTCTCTACCCGGACATGGTCGATTCTGAGTAAGTCATCTTTTTGTAATTTCTCAAGGTCGAATCCCAACGACGCGACATTCATTTCAAGGTCGGCGGCTGTTTCTTCAAAAGCTACAATTACCCCTGGCTCTCCATATTCCAAAGCACCACGAATGATACACTCTATGGAAAACAATGTTTTGCCTGCTCCGGCAGACCCGCAGATTAGCGTGGGTCTGCCTTTGGGCAAGCCTCCTCCGGTAATCTCGTCCAGCCCCGTTATTCCTGTAGGGGACTTTGGTATAGCCAATAATAATTTTGAATTGTCTTTTTTTGACTTAGAAGCCATAAGGCAAATCAGGTTTAATTTTGAAATCGTTGGTGGCCTTTGAACTGCTCCACAATCTTCAAAAACAATGCCTTTGCCAATAAATTGGTTTTCAATATCTTAAAAGTGGCGATCATTCCACAGTTTGTGGAACTTCCCGGAGGGATTGCGTAATCATACCAAAATCAAATTGCATTTCATTTAATTTCCTGTAGAGTCCATTCATGGCCATGAGTTCAGCATGTGTGCCGGATTCGGAAACAACTCCCTTGTCAATAACGACAATCTTATCAGCGTTCCTGATTGTAGACAAACGGTGAGCAATTACAAATGAAGTTCTCCCTTTCATCAGGTTATCCAATGCTTCCTGCACCAGTTGTTCGCTATGACTGTCTAGTGATGATGTAGCTTCATCCAGAATCAAAATTGCGGGATCATTAAGTATAGCCCTTGCAATTGCAATGCGTTGCCTTTGCCCACCACTAAGTTTGATTCCCCGCTCGCCCACAATAGTATTGTAGAGCTCGGGAAACCGCTCAATAAATTCATGGGCGTTTGCCTGCCGGGCAGCGGCCATTATGGAAGCTTCATCTGCATCCGGTTTACCATAAGCAATATTATCCCTTATAGTTCCGCCGAAAAGCTGCACTTCCTGTGGCACAAAGGCCATTTGTTTCCGGAGTTGTGTAAGCGGAAAATCTTTTGCCCTGTGTTCATCGAAAAATATTTCACCCTGATCCGGCTCATAGAACCTCAGCAACATAGCTGCGATCGTTGTTTTACCTGCACCGCTCGGACCGACAATGGCAATCTGCTGGCCCCGGGAAGCACTCATACTCAGGTCACGCAATACAGGAACATCTTTTCTTGAAGGATAACTGAATGCTACATTGCTCAGCCTCACATTGCCGTTGATCTTAAATTGAGGGTCTATTGTAACCGGGGTTAGACTTACCGGCTCTCCTTCTCCTCGCATAATTTCCCTTACACTTTGTGTTGCGCCAAGCGTTCTTTGTAGTTGTGAAAACATATCGGCAAAACCAGCAAATGTTCCACCGACAAACATTGAAAATATCACAAACATGGTAAGTGAACCAATGGTTAGCTCACCTGACTGAATCAGGTTCACGCCATACCACATCACGAAGGCAATTGTTCCAAATACACTGAAGATCATAAATGAAACAAAAGCGCCGCGATAACGCGCATTTGAAATAGCTGTATCAACAACAGCGTATATGCTTTTTACGTAACGCGCAACTTCATGAAATTCACCGGTGAAAGCTTTAACAACCGTGATGCCCTGGAAGGTTTCCTGTACAATCGTACCACTTTCTGCCAACTGATCCTGGGCACGTTTAGCCATCTTCCGGATTTTTTTTCCGAAAATAACAGCCAGCACAGCAATTATCGGAACTACAGATAACATGACCAGTGCAAGTTTTGCACTGATCCAGAATATGAAAATCAGCCCGATTATTAAAGTGAATATGCCCCTCAGAAATTCAGCGAGGGTAAATGAAATTGCATCCTGGATTTGTGAAAGATCTGAGGAAATCCGGTTGCTGAGTTCACCGACACGTTTTTCTGAAAAAAAATGCATTGGCATAGTAAGCAACTTGCTATACACATCTCTGCGCATGCCCGCCAGCGATCTTTCACCTACTTCTGTAAGCAGGTAAATTCGCATAAAGGAAAATATTGTCTGGATCGCGAGTTGAATAAAAATGAGTATCAGCGTTGTATTTACGCTCCAGTGGATATCCTTCAGATCTAACCCAAAAGTCGATGCCGGGCTGGTAGCAAGGCCGGCACCCGGGGAAGCCGCATCAATCATCTTCCCTAAAAACAAGGGAAACAGGCTGGTCGTAAAAGCAGACAGTGCTATAAAAACCAGTGCCCAGATAAATTTTACACGATACGGTTTCACATATGTGAAGAGTACCAATGCCTGCCTTAAACTCTCTTTTGTGATCTTTACTTTTGGTTTATCGTCGTTACTTTTTCCTCTTGCCATAGCCTTGCAAGTTAGGAATTTTAGCATCAATCCACCCGGCTCTTCTCTTCTGATGCTGAGTTTTCATTAAGCGATCTTTTCTTTGAATTGTTGTCTTTTCCAAAAGAATATGTAAAGCCTATTGCCAGCCTGCGGGTATCACTCTGGTTTGTGTTGTAAGAAATTGCATTTCTCAGGCCGTGATTAACCTCCTGTGCTTTCCAGGTATAAAAGATATCTTCGAAAGACAAACGCAAACTCCCTTTACCTTTCAATATTTTCTTTTGGATCCCCGCATTGATCCGGTAACGGGGTTCATATGACCGCTGCCCGTTAATATCCTTCCCATTATAATAACCATTTAGTTCAGCGTTCCATCCTGAACCAAGTGTAAACTGATTGAGAATACTGCCTCTTAACGAAAAGGCTTCCTGTTCCAGCTTTCCATCCGATGTATTACCCGTTAATTTTGCCCTGTATATATTTCCCGACACATTGAGATTCCACCAGTTCGCAAAAGGGATCATACCGTTGAAGTTTAAAGAGCTGATCATACCCTTAGCAACATTTTGCGGTCGGGTAACAAATATCTTATCATTGCTTTCTGTAATCTGGAATATCACATCGGTGTAAAACCCTTGTTGAAAACCGATGCCAAAATATTTTTTATACCGGTATTTAATTTCCAGCTGGTTCGCAAGCTGTGGGGTAAGCATGGGATTACCTGATGTATAGGAATAATTATCTACAAAGATTTCAAACGGATTCAGCATCTGGTAATTTGGTCTTCGGATTCGTCTTGAATAACTCAGATCAATAAAACCTGTGTTTGTTGTATCCAGTTTATAAGTCATAAAAAAACTGGGAAATGCATTCAGATAATCTCTCCTGAAACTGCTGCGGGCTACCTGCTGATTACCGAGCTGATCACCATCCGAACCAGTGTACTCTACCCTTAGTCCTGCCTGGAATCCAAAACGGCGCCAATCCTTTCGGGTGTTCAGATAAATTGCACTGATGGTTTCTTTATAAATAAAATGGTTAGACTTGTCCAAGTCGGGCAGACCTGCAACAGGAGGAACTCCCATAAAGCTCAGCTCATTGTCATTGGTGACCTGGCTGGTTTTGAAACCGGCGTCAATCCTGGCTTTATTTGCCAGTGGATGTACATAATCAACCTGGCCACTGTATATATCCAGCGCTGAGGGCAGATAGTAACTGAATTCATCCTCGTATATAATTGCGTTATCAGCATCGTGAACTGTGTTAGTCAGGTATTGGTTGCCACGGTTTGTATATCTCAGGTAATTGAGATCAGCCGAAAGTTCTCTGCCCTGCCCGTTAAATTTATGGAGGAAATTGAGATTGGCTCCGCCGCCCCGCCACCTGGAATTTATATCAGTGATTCCGAGGCTCAGACTATCATAAAGTGGCTTATCATCTGATTGTCGGTTTTCATAAAGCTGATGATCTTCCGAATATCTTGAATTGAAATTTAAAATGGCGCCATAGCTTGTTTTTTTATTCGCAGCATAATCGATAGCGACCCGCCCGGTGATGGCATCACTTTTAAACCTGGAAAAATTATCCGACTTCAGCTCAGATTCTATGTTCCCATCTTCAGAATAATAAATGCGGCCTCCACTATTCTTCACAAAGCCGGCATCACGGTTATACCCAACCGAAGTATTTAAACTGAATTTTTTACGGTTGAAGTTCAGATTCAATACATCATTGCTCCGGAAGTATTTGCCCTGGCTGAACCCTGCGGTTACTGAGCCGGTGAAACCCTGTAGTTTATTCCGCTTCAATTTTATATTTATGATGGCGTTGCCCGCGGCCTCGTATCGGGCAGGTGGATTATCGATCAATTCAATTTTGTCAAGCGTACCCCCTGGCAACGATCGCAGATAGGCCGTGAGGTCCGATGCAGAGAGATTCGTAGGCCTGCCATCAATCATGATGAGTACATTGTTTTTCCCGTTGAGGCTAATACTACCTGAAAGTTCAACGGATACGCCCGGCGTTTTTTCCAGTATTTCCAAAGCATTACTACCTGGTGCACTGATCATCGCATCAACATTTACCACCATCCTGTCTATTTGATGTTCAAGCAGTGGTCGTTTACCGGTTACCACAACTTTATCCAGTGTCACCGGTTTTTTCGTGACCAGGATTATTGGCTGCAGTTTTATTGCCCGTTTCAGGCTATCCAGGATAAAAGGTTTAGTATAGTAAGTTTCCAATAAAGTTGAAGTTATCTTTATCAGGTACTGACCGGTGCTGATAGAATGGAACAAAAAACCTGAGCTGGCATCAGTCTGGGTTGAAGACAGTACCACTGAGTCTTTAGCACGGCAAAGTGCTATCGTTGCAGCAGTTAAAGCAACTTTATCTTCACTTTTCAGCGAACCGGATATAGTACCGGGCTGGTATTGCGAAAAGATATTAAAGCTGATAAAAATGGCGGCCAGGAAGGTAAGTAGCAGTTTCTGTATCATGTTTTCTGATTGATTCGTCAAATTTGTAATGAATCACCTGCCTTGAAAAATGAATGTGTCGGGCTGACCTGATCAAGTGTCAGAAAGGGCTTTTTTCGGGTCGGGATTCCCGGTACCGTTTTATTCAGCGTTCGACATTCATTTGGACCTCTTCGACATTTTATGACATCATTGCCATCCCTTTTTGGAATATTTGTAACTCAAAATGTTTTAGAGATGGATAAGCCAATGTTGGAACCAATACAGTCCACACAAAAGACAAATGATCTGTGGATGTATCTGCTAAGTGGATTTCTTATTTATGTCCTGGTTTATCCGTTTATGCGAAAAATAATAAATGGGGAAGAAGCCCAGGCCACACTGATCGCAACAGGGCTTGCCTTGCTTGGGATCTATACCGGGAAAATTATTTCGAAGATTGTAAACCCCCAACGAAAAAACATTCCATCATGGTGGCTGGTTTTATCAGTTATCATCATGGTTTGCCTGGTGGCCTGGTTATTTATATTCAGCCAGTTTACCCTGCCATCCAAAAATCCGCTCAATCTTTTGCTTTTTGGACTACCATTCCTGGTAACATCGATACTAACGGGAGCAATCATTCACGCGATCAGGTCAACCATTGAAAACAACCTGCAGGAAGCAAGGGTAACGGCCACCCAGAGCCGCTCTGAATTATCAATGCTTCAATCACAACTCAGTCCGCATTTTCTGTTTAATACCCTGAATAATCTGTACGGTATTTCCATCACACAACACGAGAAGATCCCCGCCCTGTTATTGAAGTTATCCGAGCTGCTACGTTATTCTGTCTATGAGACAAAAGACATCTTTGTACCCTTACAAAATGAAATAACCTACCTGGGTAATTATATAGAATTTGAAAAGTTGAGAATGGGTGAAAGATTAAATCTTAAAACTGCCATCGAAGAGCTGAAAGATGATTCAATAATGATCGCTCCCATGATGTTAATTGTTTTTGTTGAAAATGCTTTCAAACATGGCAAAGACAACGCCGACGAAAAAGTTTATATTGATATGGAACTGAGAACCTGGGGAAAATTAATTTTGTTCAGTATACGCAACTCGGGTAATACCTCAGGATATAATGGCAATGATAAAAACAGCGGACTCGGACTTCAGAATGTGAAAAAGCGTCTTGAACTACTATATCCCGGGGCGCATGATCTCCATATTGAAGCGGCTGAACACGAGTTCAAAGTAATGTTACAGGTAAAAACCAAATATTCAGTTGAAATGAATCAGGACAACCTATAGTCGAATCGAAAAATATTATTACTTATGAGGATCTACAATTGTGTTGTTGTTGATGATGAACCAATAGCCCGCGAGATCGTGATGGCTTATTGTAATCATTTACCGGCTCTGAAAATGATTGCTGCCTGCAACAATGCCCTCGAAGCAAAGCAGGTGTTGGAAGAAAAAAACACTGATATACTTTTCCTGGATATTAATATGCCCGTACTCAGCGGTCTGGCTTTTCTTAAAACACTGAAAAATCCACCACAGATTATTTTTACCACGGCTTATCGTGAATATGCTGTTGATGCTTTTGATCTCTCGGCTGCTGACTATCTTCTAAAACCATTTTCTCTTGAGAGGTTTATTGTTGCGGTTGATAAGGCAATTGAAAAATTGACTGCCAATAATAATGTTCAGAACCTTTCGCCTTCATCTGAAATAAAACACAATCCTGCCATCTTTATCAAAGCCGATGGCAAAATATATAAATTGGTTCCGGACGAGATTTTATATGCGGAGGCCAGTGGGAACTATTCAAAAGTAGTAGCATCAAACTACTCGATCATGCCCGCAATGAGTTTCACCGCTTTAGTAACAATGCTTAATTATCCGGAGTTTATCAGGGTTCATCGTTCTTTCATCATTAATAAAACACATATCAAGCTGATAGATGGGAACCGCGTATTTATCAGATCGCACGAAATCCCGATAGGGAGCAGCTATAAGGAAGAGTTCATCAGGCAGTTGGGGATTTGAATATCACTCAAACACAGTGCTCACTATATCCGGGCCATGTGAACATCCTGTCCGGATATCTCTATAGTTTCTTCATTTCCTGGTTGGCTACCCTGGTAGTGCGACCTGCTGATGAATGTATGGTCTCCGATCATCAGATCCGTCTCAAAATAATGACCAAAATAACGGACATCAACTACCTTTCCTTTTAGTTGAAAAACTTGTTCCTCACCGTGAATATTTTTGTTACCAGCCACAGATGAACTAATAATCACACATTTTTCAGGCCGGACTATCGGCTGAAATCCTGAGGGAATCTTAATATTATTGTTTAACATCTGCAGCAGTCCGACAGGCAACACGTTGTATTTCCCAAACAATGCAGCCGTATAAGCAAATGCAGGTTTTGAATAAATAAGTTCAGGTGAATTTTTTTCGATGAGCTTTCCGTCTCTCATTACGATGATTTCATCAGCCCAGGGAAGCGTATCAACCGGATCGTGTGAGATCATAATAAAAGACATATTGAACTCCTTACCGATCTCTTTAATTATGTTTTTGAGAAGATCTTTATTAGCCGGATCCATATTTGAAAATGGTTCGTCCAGCAAAAACAATTGTGGGTCCATGATGAGTAACCGGGCTATAGCAATTCTTTGTTGTTCACCTCCTGAAAGTTCATCCGTTCTCCGCTTAAAAAGATGCCTGATCCCACACAAGCTGAATAATTTTTCGGCTTTTTCAGTCGGCCACTCGTTGGCGTATTCAAGTATCTGCTCAACGCGAAGGAAATGCGGCAGCCTGAAATCCTGTGACAGGTATACAATACCCTTATGACCCGGAATTAGCTTATCAGCCGGTCCGATCACTTTTTCATTCCTGAAAATAATCTCACCCATATCAGGTTGAGCCAGGCCTGCAATTATTTTCAACAAAGTTGTTTTTCCCGAGCCGGTTTCCCCTGCAATTGTGATATTCTGTTGAAATGCCTGGTTGAAATTAATATTGCTAAGATGAAAGCCTCTTTCATCCTGTTTGCTGATAGATTTAACCTGTAAGAGATCCATGTAGACGATTGTAACTATTTGCCTGCAGTTTGCAGAACGATCATTTTTTCGGCCATTCTTTTTCCTAATTCGTCCGCTGAATGCGAATCAAAATGAGTGGAATCTCCTTTATGTTTGAGGTCATTGCTACTGGCCAGGGCGGATGCGGGGATTGTTCGTGTGAGCTTTTTTAATTCAACATTGATCAATTGATAGGCTGGCCTGAAAGTTCCCAGTTCTCCGGCAACAAATGGCAGTGCCGGTTTACGGGTTGCCGTCCGAAACCTTTCAACCAGGATTTGTAAGTCTTTAAGATATTGTGAAGCTGCCTGGGGTTTGGAGTCTGATTCTCCCTGGTGCCAGATTATACCCATGAAGATACCGGATTTGCCGGCTGTCGCGATCCTGGCAATTGCATCGTCGAAGGGATGAGTCCTGGTGGCGCTATCGTAACCTCCGGGTATCCACGAACGGATGGAGGAGCCTCCGACCGCACAGGGTACCAGCCCTATCTTAACTTTCGGGGCGGTGGAGCGGCTATTTGTATTATTGGAGGAACGGGTAAGATGTTTTATCGAATCCGAATCGGCCATTGCTTTTGCGAAGGCAAGCCCTGGACCGACACCGGCAATGGCCGGTTTATCAAAATGCAGTGGGTGCCTGGCTGGAACCCAATCACCTGCTTTATTCAACATGAAAATATTGTTGTATTGCATGTCGCGATATGAAGCGGTGATTTCTCCCCTACCAGCCATATTGGATTGACCAACAAGGATATAGAGGTGAAAACTACTGTCCGGCTGAGCTTTACTCATCAATACGGTACACATTGCGAGTGCAATACAAACAAACTTTCGCATGAAGTGTCCGGATTATCCGCCTTTCTTTACGTTCACAGCGTTTGGCCCTTTTGGTCCCATCATCACCTCAAAAACTACCTTGTCATTTTCGCCGATGCGCTCAGAAATCTGGTTCACATGCACAAATATGCTTTCCTGTGATTTCAGATCTTTGATAAAACCAAAGCCTTTGGCATCATTAAAAAATGTTACAACGCCGGTTCTTACAGGATCTTCCTGTACACGGTCTTCCTGCCTGAGGGTGCCAATCTGCATATCTTCCAGATTGAATACTTTCTTTTTCTTGGGATCTGGCGGTGTAGAGGAAATGTTTCCATTTTCGTCCAGGTAAGCCATCATTTCGTCGAGTGACTTCCCTTTTTTAGCGTTGGCTTTACGCTCGTCCATTTTTTCCTGTTTCTCCTGGCGTAGTTTTAATCTTTTCTTTTCTTTTTCTTTTTTTCCAAATGTTTCCTGAGATTTTCCCATATTTCTTTTCTGATTTGTTTGTATAAAGTTCGTGAATTATTCCCGAAGCATCTAAATAAACAAAAGTTATTCACAACTGCCCTGCGGATAAGCTCTGTAAAAAAAAGAAAATATGGATGTGAAAAGAGCAGTCAGTCCTTAACCTTAGCCGGTTTATCATACCAGAGCTGCACCAGGCCGGAAGGGAAGGTGACGCTTTTCTTAAATTCAAGGGCTTGTGCCGGTCCTCCGTCCCTGAATAATCTTGTGCCTTCCCCCACGAGGTAGGGAATTACAGATACAATCATGGTATCAATACCTGAAAGTTTAAGCAACTCAAACACCAGGTCCCCACCTCCATCACAATAGATATTTTTTCCTTCCCGACTTTGAAGTTCGTTTATCAGAACATGCAAGTCGCTGAAGTAAGTAACATTTTCATCGCTACCGGTTCTTGACTTTGAAAACACATAACATTTTTTATCCTTATGGGGAAATTCGATTCCGAATGATAATAGTTTATCATAAGTCTTACGACCCCAGATCAACGTATCTATATCCTTTTGAAAAGAGAAATACCCGTAATCCTCACCCGGCACATCAACTGAAGACAAAAAATCAATATTCTCATCCTTGCCCGCGATATAACCATCGAGGCTCATTGCTATATATAGTATAATCTTTCTCATTCCAAATGCGGTTGATATAGTTACCCGGTTGGAAGATTATTTTTTTTCAGTTCATCGATGATGTATTCTGAAGCACGCATAGTCAGGGCGAGAATGGTCCAGGTAATATTCTTATCTGCCTGTGAAGTAAATGCGGCGCCATCAACAACGAAAAGATTTTTACAATCATGGGCCTGATTCCACTTATTTAACACTGAGGTCCTTGGGTCACTACCCATTCTTGCCGTGCCACCTTCATGAATAATTTTGCCGGGAGAATTTAAACCCCAATCATTCTCTTCGTTATCCTTATCACCTGAAGTTATCACTGCGCCCATCGAGTGCATGATCTCGCGAAAGGTTTCCTTCATGTGTTTGGCCTGTTTAATTTCGTATTCACTCCATTTCACATTGAATCTTAGTACCGGAATACCATACTTGTCTACAACATTGGGATCAATCTCACAATAATTATCCTTTCTAGGCACAGCTTCGCCACGACCTGCCATGCTGATATTGGCACCATAAAAAAATCTTGCATCTTTTTTCAACTGCGCTCCATAACCACCTGCCTCATGGGTGGATCCGTTTACGGGGTAACTACCATTCAGGTTCTGTGAATTGAAACCAAAACCATACATAGGCATGTTCATTCCGCCGCCATATTCAATATGATAACCGCGTGGGAAATCAAGTTTTTTATTATCGAGCCACCATGGTGTATAAACATGCATTCCACCAACACCGTCTTCATTGTATCTTTTCCGGCCAAATAAAGAGGGGATATATCCGCCCATACTTGCACCTGTTGAATCATGGAGATATTTGCCAACCACTTCAGAGCTGTTTGCAAGTCCATTGGAATGTCGCGCAGATTTTGAATTGAGAAGGATCCTTGAGCTTTCGCATGAACTGGCTGCAAGTATCACCACTTTCCCCGTAACCTGGTATTCCTGCAGATCGGTTTTATCTACATATGCCACACCGGTAGCCAGACCTTCATTATTGGTCAGCACCTCACGAGCCATAGCATTGGTGATAAGATCAACATTACCCGTCGCAACTGCCGGCTTTACTAATACGGATGAAGACGAAAAATCTGCATAAACCTGGCAGCCCCTGTTACATTGCCGGCAATAAAAACAGGCACCCCTGTCCTTGTTATCACTTAATTGTTTTGTAAGAATTGACAGACGCGAAGGTATAACGGGTACGCCTACCCCGGTTGCTCCTTTTTTTATTAAAAGTTCATGCAATCTCGGTTTTGGCGGAGGCAGAAAAATCCCATCAGGATCATTGGGAAGTCCTTCGTTAGTACCAAAGACACCTATCATTTTGTCTACTGCATCATAATAAGGTTTTACATCTTCATATCCGATTGGCCAGTCATCACCGAGACCATCAATACTTTTTCTTTTGAAGTCTTTGGGCCCAAAACGGAGGGAAATACGACCCCAATGATTGGTTCTTCCTCCCAGCATCCGGGAACGGAACCAGTCCCATTTTGTGCCGTTAGCTTTCGTATAAGGCTCCCCATCGATCTCCCATCCCCAATAAGCAGCATCGAAGTCACCAAATGGTCTGAATTTGGTACTTGCACCTCTTCTTGCACTTTCCCAGGGGTTTTTTAACTGTGTAACGTTTTTCGCGGGATCGTACATAGGACCAGCTTCCAGCAAACAGACTTTTAATCCTGCTTTGGATAAAGTATAGGCTGCCATCCCTCCACCGGCACCGCTGCCCACGATGACCACATCATATTGTTTTGCTTCTTTTTTAATCTGAAAAATTCCCATAACCCGAAAATATATTAAAATGTGAAAGACAAAAATCTTGATTTAAATCAACAATTGCGGGAACTACCTACAGATTATGAGTGGTAGTACCGGTGATGATACAACTATTTCCACTTTACTTGCAGCCAGTTCATACCAACCAATGGCTGTACTAGTCAAAGCCACCATTAACATTAAACCCTCCTGGATTGCCCCTGTTTACAGGGGCAGTCCCTTTTTAACCCCAAGCTCAGTGAATCATCTCAACAATCACTCACAATTCAAATTTCAAATAACTCATCACTACTTTCATAATTCATAACTCATAATTCATATTTCTCTTCCTCGTAGTCCAGGTCCTTCGAAAACGTTTCCGGTAGTTTCCAAAGAAACAGTAACGCTATTCCTACCACAAGACTACCTACAATCACAGCACTGGTTGTAATTCCTAAAGATTGTTTGAGAAATAAAAATAAACCGGAAATAGGGATAACCGAAGCCCTCACAAAATTCGGAACAGTGGTCGCCACTGTAGCCCGGAGGTTAGAGCCAAACAGTTCGGCTGCAATTGTCACAAAAAGTGTCCAGTAACCATTGAAAAATCCAAGGCAGGCACAGATGATATAAAACGTGGTGAGACTTTGAGTTTGAGTCAACAGGTAAACCAGCATCAGTGAGTACGACCCTACCAGGAAAACAAGCATTCCTTTTTTCCGGCTTTTCCAGCGCTGACTCAGGAAACCGCTAACAATATCCCCGAACACCTGGCCGGCAAAAGCCAGCATCACTGCTTTCCCTGCAACTATAGGTTCAGTTACACCAAGTGCATGCCCGAATTCGGGTGAGAAAAAGATGAGTACTCCTGAAACGAACCAGATAGGCGTACCAATCAGTATAGAAGATATGTATTTAAAGAAACGCTTTTTGCTTGAAAATAGCATCAGGAAATTACCACGTTGCACATCCTTCTTTACTATTTTCAGAAACATCCCGGATTCAAATACGCCGACTCTCATGGCAAGCAGGAGAAGGCCGAGACCACCACCGACAAAATAGGATGTTCTCCAGCTAAAAGTATCAGCTATAAAAAACGCCAGAATTGCACCCAATACGCCAACTGTTGCTACTAACGTGGTACCATAACCGCGGACATGTTTTGGGAGGATCTCTGCCACCAGTGTTATTCCCGCGCCCAGCTCGCCCGCAAGGCCCACGCCGGCAATAAATCTTAATACAACATACTGATCGAATGAAGTAATAAAACCATTTGCCACATTAGCCAGGGAATACATAAGAATTGATCCAAACAACACGGAACGACGGCCTTTTTTATCCCCTATGATACCCCATAATATACCTCCGATCAGCATGCCTGCCATTTGTATATCTAGAATATAAAGTCCTTTGGTAAACAGTTCTTCTTTGGTTAAACCCAGCTCTTTCAGACTTGGAACACGTACAATATTAAAAAGAAAAAGATCGTACATGTCCACCATATAACCGAGGGCGGCCACAATTACCGGGAGTTTAAGAAGATAGCTAAATGGTGAAGGTTCGGAATTTGTAGAATTTATCAAAGGCATATTCAATCGTTAACGGAAGTAAAAATTTACAATCTTGGTATTGCCATTCCGCCATCAACCATTATTACCTGGCCGGTAGAGTAAGGAAAATTTCCAGCCGCCAGCGCTGCAACCGCGCGACCAACATCAACAGGCTCTCCCCATCTTTTCTGCGCAGTTAAACCACCGGCAATCAACTTATCGTATTTTTCGGTTACTCCTGCTGTCATGTCACTGCGAATTATACCGGGTCTCACTTCATAAACAGGTATATTATATTCAGCGAGCCGGGTGGCAAAAAGTTGTGTCGCCATACTGATCCCGGCTTTCGAAATACAATATTCACCTCTGTTTACAGAGGCAAAAGTTGCCGAGACTGAAGATACATTTACTATGCATCCATTAAACCCTTTATCGTTTTTTGTTTGAGCAATCATCCAGTTGGCAACTGCCTGTGTAAGAAAATACGGACCTTTTAAATTTGTAAATATCAAACGGTCAAAACTTTCCTCACTTGCATCGAGTATATCCTTTCGATCCAACGGTGCTACACCTGCATTATTGACTAATACATTAAGCGAACCGAAGTGAGCATTTATTTCACTAAGCATAGCAGCACGCTGTTCAGTTGATGAAACATCTGCACGACAGTAGATCACTTCAGCGCCCAGCGCCTTAAGCAATTCAAGATTATCGGCAACATCACCGACCGGCCTTACCCCATTGATGGCAAGATCAAATCCCTGCATCGCAAGTTCAGTGGCAATTCCAAGGCCTATACCGCGGCTTCCGCCGGTAACCAGGGCTACTCTTTTCACAATCAGCATTTTTTATGATAAATATCAGACTATCCTTTTAGTTCAGGAATATCAACCCAACATCTCTTTTCCCAGCTCTCCAGGCCTTTTTCCGCAAGCTGTACACCCTTTGCACCCTCACGCAGATCCCATGGAAAAGGCGTGTCCTTTACTATATGTTTCAGAAAAAGTTCCCACTGAACCTTAAATGCATTGTCAAAATTTTCCTGCTCAGGTACCTTTGCCCAGCCTTCAAAAAAGTTTATCGGCTGTACTATATCGGGGTTCCATACCGGCTTCGGAGTATTTCCATAATGTTGGATATAACACTCACGGAGACCTGCAACCGCAGATCCTTTTGTTCCATCAACCTGGAGAGTTAATAAATCATCACGACGGACGCGTACTGTCCAGGAAGAATTGAAATGGGCTACAATTCCATTTTCCAGTTCAAAGCTTGCATAGGCAGCATCATCGGCAGTGCATTTGTAAGGCTTACCGTTTTCATCGATTCTCTCCTTAATATGGGTAGCTCCCAGGCATGAAACTGATTTCACTTTTCCAAAAATCTGGTCGAGTACATAGCGCCAATGGCATAACATATCTACAATGATACCACCATCATCTTCTTTTCTATAGTTCCAGGAGGGTCTTTGTGCAGGTATTGAATGGCCTTCGAATACCCAGTATCCGAATTCGCCACGCACAGAAAGTATCTCACCGAAAAAGTCGTTTTCGATCAGTCTTTTAATTTTCAGTAATCCCGGTAGCCAGAGTTTGTCCTGTACCACGCCGTTTTTGAGGCCGGCATTTTTGCATAAGGTAAATAGTTCAAGTGCAACATCAGTACTTAGGGCGGTTGGCTTTTCGCAATAAATGTGTTTGCCGGCTTTGACGGCCTTTCGTACACCCTCCGCCCTTCTACCGGTGGTCTGCGAATCAAAATACACCTGGTACCTTGGATCGTTTAACACCGACTCAAGATCAGTTGTGAATGCAGTAACTCCGGATTGCTCCGCGAGCTTTTGCAGTTTTATAGCATCCCGGCCCACTAGTACCGGGTCAGGCATGATAAATTCAGATGGACTTATTTTAACCCCTCCTTCTTTCATGATTGCTGCTATGGATCTCAACAAGTGTTGATTGGTTCCCATCCTGCCGGTAACACCATTCATGATTATGCCTATAGTATGTACAGTCGGTTTCATTTTAAATTTTTTCGAATGATAAAGCAATTGTTTTCCGACAATGAAGCAAATATTTTCGATGTACAAGCTCGTTTATGAATACTTAAGATAAGCATCCTTTATCTTCTCAAGATAAAGATCCTGATCTTGCTGCCAGTATATGTTTGAAAATATCTCAGCTTCATGAAACCCCTTGAACCCCGCTTTTTCCACCCATCCCCTGATCTTTTTCAGATCAATGCAACCTTCGCCCATCAATCCCCTGTCGTTAAGCATATCCAGGGTTGGTGTTTTCCAGTCACAAATATGAAAAGCCGACAGATTTCCATTTGTGCCACAACGTTCAATCTGCCTTTCCAGGTCATTGTCCCACCACAAATGATAAACATCCAACGCAATTCCTACCCATGGCGAGTCGATTTCTTCAGCCATGTCATTAGCCTGGGCCAATGTATTGACAGCTGAACGGTCACCGGCATACATCGGATGCAAAGGCTCTATAGTCAGTTTAACTTTCGCTGCCGATGCGTGATCGAGACATGTCATAATGCCTTCGGCTATCTGTTTCCGTGAGTCTTCCAAAGATTGACGCGGATCAGCTCCACAAACCATTACCATCATTGGTGCACCAAGGGCATGAGCCTGGTCAATGGCCCGGAGGTTGTCGTCGATAGCGAACTTTCGCTTCGGCGGGTCTACTGAAGGAAAAAAACCACCACGGCAGAGCGAAACTACTTCCACGCCAAGGTCACCAAGCATGGATTTTACCGCTCCCAGGTTTTGATTTATAACAGCGTCGCGCCAGATTGTTATTCCCCCGATCCCCGAAGCTGCAAATTTTTGCGCAGCAGTAAGAATATCCCAGGGTTTGGTTGTGATCGTGTGTACACACAATCTCGAAAAGTCTGTGATCTCAGTCATCAGATAACACCGTTATAAAATGTGTAATATGGTTCTTCGTTGATAATTTTCTGAACATAAAGTGCAGCTTCGCGAATATGATAATCTCCCCACATGCAGGATTCACCGTAAGGAATCTTTGCACCTTTTGGCACATAATCCCACCTGTTCGGCCAATGGTAAACGGTATGCAATAGCAAACCCTGATGAGATGGGTCGGTACTTAAGTATGGTTCTTTTAATAAGCTCCTGAGCACTGTGAGACCAGCCTGCCAGTATTTTTTTCCGTTTACAACTTCACCTTTATGAGTGAGATATCTGCCAAAGCGCATCAGGCCCTGACAGGCAATAGCTGCAGCAGAACTGTCAACCGGTTCATATTCATTAAACGGATCTGCAGGTTTGTTGAGATAGTCATTGATTTTATATAGCTGTGGTGCACCGGTATCCCAATAAGGAATACCATCAATCGGACTGTTATCAATATAAAAATCGCAGGTTGCATGCGCCGCTTTCAACATATATTCTTCGATGTTATCGCGGCCGTCAATGGCATCAAGTTCATCGTCAGAAATAGTTTGCAGGTATTCAAGTTGTTCAGCGAAACCACAGATGGCCCAGGCAAGACCTCTTGTCCAGGTTGTGAAGCCCGTATATCCCTGTTGTGAATTTGGCGCACGGTACCGACCATCATTGGTGTTGAAGAGACTTTCATGTGCAGTTCTGCCCCATATATCATATGAATCACGGCCCTCTCCATAATATACAGAATACATAGCTGTTGCTTTGCAATGCAACATGGCTCTTTCAAGAAGGTTTATACGGATGTCATTTTCTGCCTGGTAAATATGACCAAGACTATGAGACAGCGATAAAGCACGGCAGGAGCGGATTGTATCGACAAACAATGAATGAGGTCCGTTGAAAGAATACATAAATCCCCCGTGATTAATTCTTGTCCATCTTCCCGCCTGTACAGCTCCTGAAACTTTTAAAGCGAGTTCATAAAAATTTCTTTCCCACTCATTAAATGATAGCTTCCCTTCCTTCATTAATCGCAAAAGATTTCCATAGGTACTCACATTGTTGAACCCATGATCATGTACTCCTATATGAGTCAGATGTGGTGCCATCACTGCAAGCGTTCGCTCACGTCCCGATTCAAGGAATGAAGTTTCACCAGTTGCATCGAACTGCAACAGTGAAGATCCGAACTGGAAACCTTGTGTCCATTCTGTCCAGCCACGCGTGGTGTAAAGACCATTTACTGTGAAAACCGGTGATCCTTTTAATGCATCATAGTGCTTTTCAATATTGCTTATCTTTTTGCCGGAAACATCCCAAAACTTCTTAATTGAGTTTCCCAGGTCGTCCGTACTTATTTCGAAATCAATATTAATCATAAGGAAAGCTGATCGTTTTAATGATGGCTGTTTTGATAATGAATAATTCAGTTGGTTCCTTGTAAAGAGGAACGTCTAATCTACATTTAATTTCTTAAATAAGCTTTGATTGCGGTTGATATTTAGAGCTTAATGGTATAACCAGGTATGCAATCGATTCCGGAAGTAAAAATAAACAGATTGATACATATCTTGCAATTATGAAAAGTACACCTGAGCTACAAGGCATTCATCATATCGCGATTATCTGTTCCGACTATGACCGATCCAAAAAGTTCTATACGGAGGTATTAGGTTTACAAATAATAAGAGAAGTGTATCGTGAGGCGAGGCAGTCTTTTAAACTGGACCTCGCAATCGGGGATCAATATGTAATCGAATTATTTTCATTTCCATCTCCGCCTTCCCGGCCTTCAACTCCTGAATCATGTGGACTGCGACATCTTGCTTTCCTGGTTTCAGATGTTGAAAAGGCTAAAGAATCACTGGAAAGCAAAGGTGTAATTGTTGAACCTGTGAGAACAGATGAATTCACAGGCAAACGATTTACATTTTTTGCTGACCCGGATGGGCTGCCGCTTGAACTTTATTCGATATAAGATGGCGTTGAGGGCAGTGATGAGTGATGAGTGATGAGTTAGTGGCGAGAGAGTGAGTGATGAAATGTCAAGATGGGCATTAGACAAAAAAAATGATCCGGATCAAAGCCCGGATCATTCATTAAGCATCTATTTGATGATAGATTGCTTTTAGGCACCACAAAAAATATTACATATTCAAATCATTCTTATTCATTTTCCGTTGGTTCCAGGAATAGTTTCCTTCATCTTCTGCCTCCATGTTAATATGACCTTCGGCGATATTAGTAAGTAATAAATCTGTTTGCTCTTCTTCGCTGAGTGTTTTGTCGAGCAAGTCGGCTGCGCGCCGCAGATCCATGGTTACAGCCAGTTGAACAAGGCCGCCATAACTGGCGATCTCATAATGTTCAACTTTTTGAGCAGCAATGATCAAGGCCGCATCTCTGGTCATGGAACCTTTTTTTGTTTCTGCGATGATGCTTTTAGCTTCTTTCAGTAAGCCATCCATAGCCTCGCATTGTTTGCCTTCGGCTTCTTTGCCAATAATGTTAAACACTTTTTCAAGGCGTTTCACATGTCTTTCGGTCTGTGCAAGATGATCATTGAATGCATCTTCCAGTTCTTCGGTGGTACAAGCTTTTGCAATTTCAGGCAAAGACTTTACCAATTGCTGCTCTGCATAATAAATATCCTGCAGCTGGCTGATGAAAAATTTTTCAAGTAGTGATTCTTTGCCTTCCTCTGTTTTTTCACTGCGTCCACTACCCTGTTGTTCTTCTTTATTTGCCAAACCGCGCCTGGAAGGCGATTGGACATGTGTTTCGTTTTGTTGATTCTCTTTCATATGTCAAGTTTTTAAAGAAATTAATGATAAGGCTTAAATTAAGATTCAGATAAACCGATTTGGTAAACCGATTTGGTTCAAATAAACGGATTAGGTTCAGACAAACGGATCATTGTCTCTTGTGCGGGAATAATATCTGCTGGTGGAATTATAATCTGTACCCCCCTGGTTTCTGCTGGGCATATTGCTATAATTACCAGTGCCGTAGCTACCTCTCATATTGGGATTACGATCGGCACTGTCCTGGTTCCAATCTCCGCGACCCCGGTTCCTCTCACCTCTTCCCTGGTTCCAGTCGTCACGATCCTGGTTCCAATCACCTCGGCCCTGGTTCAAATCTCCACGCGTCGTATTCCAATCGTCACCGCCCTGGTTCCAGTTTCCAGGGCCCTTGTTCCATTCACCACGACCCTGATTGCGTCCCTCATTTCTATTCCTGTACTCACTATCCTGCATCCAACCCTGGTTTTCTGATTCGCCATAATAACCCTGGCCATAATTACTTCCATAACGGTTGCGTGAATCCTGGTTACCCTCATTCCGGGCATTCCTGTTGTCATATTGATTCATATCGGTGCCGCCCGGGTTGCGTTGATCGTATTCGGTTAAGCCGCCATAACGAGACTCATTTCCGTACCTCGGGTCATAATTCCCGACACTTCCGGAGCCATATCGTTGTTGACCTAAGCTGTTCTGCTGCCCCCTGTCCTGGTAATCACTGCGACGATTCATGCCGCCAAATCCTCTTTTCATTCGTCTTTGTTGCTGTTCGCTGCTCTGACCGTACTGATTTCCGGACCGCGATTGATTTTCTCTCTGTTCGTTCCTTGAACGATAATCGCCGCCTGGCTGACCAGCCCTTTCGCTGTTGCTTCTATAATCCCCTTCCTGGTAGTTTTTCCGGTACGCATCACTGTTTTTCATAGAACCACCCCCTTCGGGCCAGTGGGTACTTCCCCTGGTTTCTTCATTACCTCTCCTTTGTTCGCCCTGTAAAAAACGCTTGTATTGTTGTCCCTTGTCTCTTTGCTGATCATCGTCATAGTATCGACGCTGATCTGAATTTTGAGATCTCATAAAAAAAAATTTAGTTTTTTACTAAATAAGTATGTCTTTGTTTAAGGCACAAAACATATACCTTTTAAGCCAGGGACTGAATACGGAATTCTCTCCCCAACGAAGATGAATTTGATCAACATATTGCGAAGTTCCTACCTCAGTGCCCGGGCTGACTTTACTACCTCAGTATTGAGCTGACTTTACTACCTCAATATTTGAGCTGACTTTACTACCTCAATATTTGAGCTGACTTTACTACCTAAATATCCGGGCTGACTTTAATGGCAGAATTTCCCATTACCATAAAATAAGGGTTAACATTTAGCGTTATTACTGCAATCCATACCTGAAAACTGTAATCCATACCCGCAATAAGCCAGATGAACCCTGTCAGCAATATCGCAGGATCTACAATCCTGAAAAAGACCTGCCTTCTTACTATGATGCTGACAATTAACCTGGCATCATATGCACAGGTAATTGCGAACTGGACTTTTACAGGTACCATTACAGGCAGTGCAGGATCTTTCAACACAATTTCTATAGCAGATTTCTCACCGGCTGTCCCAACCAGGGCTTTCAACGGGGGCACAGAATATTATGGCCATGATGGTTGGCCTGCTGGCACTCTTGCGGCCAACTTTTATCTTTCCTTTACTTTAAGTCCAAACATTGGATTGGCTTTGAATATTCTTTCCCTGAACCTTAGAATGCGGCACAGCAACACTGGTTCATCCGGGGGAAGCGGCCCGACACAATTTACAGTCCGGTCGAGCCTTGATGGTTACACAACAAACCTGGCAACCGGATCTCTAACCGGTGCCTATTCCAATTTTGTATTCGCTCCCGGTGCAGCTTTTAATAACCTTCCTGCCCCTGTAACTTTTCGTATCTATGGCCACAATGCCGTATTGTACAGCGGCGGTAATAATCGCTTTGTGTTTGATAACATACAGGTAGATGCAATTGGAATCGTGCTTCCATTAAAGTTACTGTCATTCAAAGCAATTGCCGGAAACGGGAACGTGGCATTACAATATCATCTTAACGATGTCGCGGCCGAAACCCATCTTGTTTCAGAAAGATCAACGGACAACAGGGTATATAAAGCGATTGCCTCTGAAGTTGAAATTAAGTTCCAGGCAAATAAAATTTATACTCAAACTGATATACAGATCCCACCGGGGATCGACATTTTGTATTACAGGTTAAGGATCATTGAGCCCGATGGAAATTTTTTTTACTCCACAGTTGTGCCGGTAAAAATTAAGGGGGCGATAAAATCACTAACAGTAATATATAGCCGAAATATGCTGAAATTTCAAGGCCTGGCCTCCGGAGCTTCAAGATTAATGTTATATAATAGCTCGGGGAACCTGGTATTTTCGTGTTCACTTGTCGCAGGCTATCCCGGGCAGACCATTAACAGTGTTCCGTCTTTGCCCAAAGGCATTTACTATATAAAAATCGTGGGCTTGAATGTAAATCAGGAAGCCTCATTTTTATCGTAATAAAAAATCCATTGCTTGCCAAAGCGATCATTCACCTCTCCGATTTTAGCACCTGTCGGCATTTCATTTATTTTCTACTACTTTTCCGCCATTACTGATATTAGTAAAAAAACGCTGCTGTTCAGCTTCGCTTGAACAATTAATACATAATGAAACGGTATTGCCATCGGACAAGGGCGTCCGGTGAAGATCTGAAGCCATGATCATAGTCTGACCGATCAGCAAACTATGTTACAGTAATTTGTCAGGTGTTATAGGCAGCTGGCGGATCCTTTTTCCTGTGGCATTGAAAACGGCGTTTGCAACAGCTGCGGCAACTCCTACTATACCCACCTCGCCAATTCCTTTTACGCCCATTTTATTTGAATGCTGATCATCTTCGTTAATAAAAATCGTATCCAACTGCCCAATATCGAGATTTGACGGCACATGATAATCAGCAAAAGAACGTGTAATAAAATTTCCATAACGTACATCAACAACCGATTCTTCCGTAAGTGCCATACCAATGCCCCAGATATTGCCTCCAATGATTTGTGATCGCGCAGTTTTCGGATTAAGGATTTTTCCGGCAGCTGTTACTGCCAGAAACCTTTTTATCCTGACCATACCAGTGTACTTATTTACCCTCACTTCTGCAAAATTTGCATTAAAGCTGTGGGCAGAGTATTGATCAGCATCAGCTGATGGCTTGGCGTCGACTCTTGTTTCAAATGCATTGATATTTTCAGAAATCATTAATTGGGCAGCTGTTGGCTTTACAAAAAATTGTTTTCCTGATTTTGCAAGTAATTCATCCGTGATTTTGGTACATCCGTCATTAACAGCGTTGGCAAAACTCGTGGCACCAACAGAACCTACTGAACCGGCAGCAGGAGGAAGATCGGAATCGCCAATTATGATTTTAATTTTTGACACCGGTAAGCCAAGGCCATCCGAAGCCGTCTGTGCAAGTATTGTATGGGTTCCTGTACCAAGATCCGAGGCGGCCAGTTGAACAACTCCATTGACTTCATTGCCTGTTCGGGCTAACTTAATGATAGCAGAACTCTCCCTTTGTCTTGCGGGATAAGTTCCACAGGCAACTCCATATCCTATCCAGTAATCACCTTCGGTTATTGAACGCGGTTCCATCTTACGTTTGTTCCATCCGAAAGCTTTGGCACCTTCATTCAGACATTCAACGACTTTGCGCGATGACCAGGGTTTACCATTTGAGGGATCTTTAGATGGTTCATTTTTTAACCGGAACTCAATAGGATCCATTTCAAGTTTGAAAGCCAGTTCATCAATAGCAGATTCCAATGCGAAACTGCCGGTTGACTTTCCCGGGCCACGGGTATAAGTCGGCAAAATCATATTCATCGGAACAACACGATAAGTTATCAGTGAGTTTGGAACATCATACATCAGTTTTGAACAATCGCCGCAAGGCTCAATAAACTCATTGTCTATAGCAGTTTGTGTTGTTGTTTCATGTATCAGGGAAATGAGCTTCCCTTCCTTTGTTGCAGATATCCGGAGTCTTTGATCGTTGCGTTGCCGCAGACCGACAGAATTAAACATCTGTTGCCTGGTCAGGGCAAGTTTTACTGGTCGGTTTACTGCTTTTGCTGCAACCGCAGCAAGGATCATATTAGCCCATTGTCCGCCTTTGGAACCAAAGCCGCCACCAATATGCGTTGAGACGATGCGGACATTTTCTGGTTTAATTTTTAAGGTAGAAGCAGCTGCCATTTGTGCACCATTGATAATCTGGGCACTATTGTATAAGGTAAGATGTTCACCTTCCCAGACTGCTATAGTAGCATGTGGTTCCATCGGTTGATGGTGTTCAACGGGAGTTTCATAAAACGCATCAATCTTAACTTCTCCCTGTTCAAAAGTTGATTCAGGGTTACCGCGTCGCATGTCGGCTTTGTCTTTTTCTTTAGATGGAACTGCAGCACTCTTTAATTTTTCAAAATCTGTTTTAGCTTCAGTTTTACTATATTGAACTTTGATGAGTTTCGCCGCGGATCTTGCCTGTTCGAATGTTTCAGCTACCACAACCCCAATATGTTGTCCGTGAAAAAGAATATTTGCATCCTGCAATAGGGCGCCTCCGCGAATACCACCCTTCAAATTTAGCGCGGGAGCATTTTTATGTGTGATGATTTTTATAACACCTGCTGCTTTTTCAGCTTCAGCAGTATTAATCTCAGTAATCGTTCCCGCAGCCACGGTACTTTTTATGATAATTGCATGAGCAACGTTTTTTACAGGATGATCCGTAGAATAAGCCGCTTTGCCAGTCACCTTTAAGATTCCATCAACCCGGTCGACTGCAGAGCCGGTCACCTTTTTTTTATTTTCCATATCCGGGATTATTAATGAGATCAGTAATTGTTTGTTTTAGTGGAATGAGATCAGGCATTTTTTGTATTAGTGGCCATGTTAAGCGCCCTTACTATTCCGCGCTTTCCAAGTTCTATTTTGAATTTGTTATGTTCAAGTGGCTTTGCCTGCTTCATAGCCGCCTCTGCTGCCTCCAGGAATAACGCTTCACTCACCGCAGCACCAACCAGGATTTTTTCTGCTTCATAAGTACGCCAGGGCTTGTGTGCCACGCCACCCATGGCAATCCTGGCGGCAACTATCCGGTTTCCTTCTACCTGCAGACCTGCAGCTACAGATACTAAGGCAAATGCATAGGATGCCCGATCCCGGACTTTCAGATAATAAGAAGCGTTAGCAAATTTATTTGGAGGCAATTCGATTTCCGTGATCATTTCACCTGGTTCAAGACTGGTCTCTTTTTCCGGTGTATTTCCCGGCAGCAAATGGAAATCCTTAAATAAAATGTTTCGCTGTTTTCCACCTTGACCCATTACTTTCACCACCGCATCCAATGCAGCCAGCGCCACTGCCATGTCTGAAGGATAAACAGCTACACAGGATTCTGACCAGCCGAATATTGCATGCATACGATTGAGGCCTTCAAAAGCACCACATCCAGATCCTTTTTCTCTTTTATTACAAGGCAGGGCAACATCATAAAAATAGGGACAACGGGTTCTCTGCATCAGGTTCCCGCCGTTGCTGGCCATATTCCGGATTTGTGCCGAAGCACCTGCCAGTATAGCCGCAGATAAAAGGGGATACCTCCCGCGGATCAAAGGGTGATTTGCTGTGTCACTGTTTTTCGCGGAAGCGCCGATAGATATTCCGCCTTTATTCTCCCCTGTCGTTATGTTTTTAACCTGGTTAAATTTTATAGATGATATATCGATTAATTCGGCCGGGCGCTCAACATCTTCTTTCATAAGATCGAGGATATTGGTGCCGCCGGCCAGAAATCTGGCATTTTGTTTACCACCGATAAGTTTAACGGCTTCATTTGCATCTGTTGACCTCGAATATTTAAATAGTCTCATAACCTCGTGAATATTTAATGATTATCAACCGGCAAACTGCCAGTTCTCTCCGTTGGATTTTTTACCCGTATGTACTTCCCGGATTGCAGCAACGATGTTTGGATAAGCACCGCAACGGCAGATATTTCCCGACATCCGTTCCCTGATTTCATCGTCGGATAATTGAAGGTTGCCGGTTTTTTTTGTAAGATCTGAAGTTACATAACTGGCATCGCCCTGTTTTGCTTCATCAAGCAATGCAACTGCAGAACAAATTTGTCCCGGCGTACAAAAGCCGCATTGGAAACCATCATGTTTGATAAATGCTGCCTGAACCGGATGTAAGGTATTTCCCTTTGCCAATCCTTCAATTGTAACAACAGTACGCGATTCACAACTTGCCGCAAGTGTGAGACATGATAACACCCGCCGACCGTTAACCAGTACTGTACAAGCTCCGCACTGACCATGATCGCAACCTTTTTTTGACCCCGTTAATTGCAGTCGTTCCCGGATTGTATCAAGCAATGTCATACGGGGATCAACCATCAGCGATTTTGCCAGTCCATTTATCCTGAAGTTGACCCTGATCGCATTTTCAAGTGACAATGGATCTGCCCCTTCGACTGTTTGTGTGAATGATCTGGCCGATACCTGTTCAATTCCCAACAAATGAGCAGCCATCACGGTAGAACCCGTCAGCGCCATCAGTTTAAGAAAGTGTCTTCGGTGAAGTCCGGTATCTAAAATTTCCTGGAGGTCCTCAGGCATTAATGTGCTGAACAAGTCTTTCTCATCTTCGGTGAGATCCGGCTTATTATGTTCCTCATATTCCTCTGACATAGGTTGCATGATTTTAAAGATAACACTGACACCGGTTAGTCATCATCAATTTACTGAAATTTAGCCGTACTTATTTTGATGTATGTTGTTTTAATGCTGCAAATTACGAACCGCAAAAAATGTGAATCCCGGCATTTATCCCAACTTTGACTATCGGGGAAAGATCAGGTCCGGTTGGCTGGAAAAAAATCTTTATGTTTATCACTGTCTGTCAAAACTTATTATTCGTATGAAACGACTTGCTTTCAAAATGAAATTGAATCCCGGCCAGGAAGCCACTTATAAAAAAAGGCATGACGAGATCTGGCCCGAACTCGTTGAACTTCTGAAAGATTCAGGGATTTCCGGGTATTCTATTTTCCTTGATCAATCGACATTATCGTTATTCGGGTTTCTCAATACTGATAATCCTGTTGCATTTGAACAGCTGTCACAATCGCCTGTGATGCAAAGATGGTGGCAGTATATGAAAGACATCATGGAAACCAACACGGATGGATCACCGGTTGCGCTTTCACTAGATGAAGTTTTTCATCTTCCATGATATCTACTACACTAATCTTCCATGATATCTACTACACTAAGATATCTCTTGCACTAAGACAAATTGCCCGTTATGCTTAAATGGTTTCTTCTTCTTGTTATTTTATATTTTCCTCTCCATCCAACAGCACAATTACCATGGCCTGAAGTGAATAATACAATGAAACCATGGATCCGCTGGTGGTGGCAGGGTTCGGCTGTAAATAAAAAAGATTTACTCTATAACCTTGAGCTTTATAAAAAAGCCGGGCTTGGAGGTGTGGAGATCACTCCGATCTATGGGATCATGGGTCAGGATTCGAGCTTCATTAACTACCTGTCAAAAGACTGGATGGAAATGTTGAAATATACCCTGGAGCAATCGCGCAGGCTGGGTATGGGTGTTGATCTCGCAAATGGCACGGGATGGCCTTTTGGCGGCCCCTGGGTTACAGAAGATAACGCCAGTAAAAGCTTATACCAAAATACTTATACGCTGTCAAAAGGAAAAAAACTCAACACTAAGATTCAATTTAACAGACCAGGATTTATCCGAACAGCAAACAATAAAGTAATTCAACCCGGCACACTAAAGTCTCCGTTGATTGCCAATAAAAATCAGCAACAACTCAGTCTTGACCAGTTGCACTATGAAGAAAATTTACCGCTTTTGAAACTGATGGCTTTTGGTCCGGACAAATCTATCATCGATCTGACGGGCAAGGTCAGCAAATCGGGAACGCTTGACTGGACAGCGCCTTCAGATAAATGGACACTCATTGCATTGTTTGAAGGATTGCATGGCAAACTTGTTGAACGTGCAGCTCCAGGAGGTGAAGGTTACGCTATAGATCATTTTTCGGCTGTGGCTACCCGTGAGTACCTTAAACATTTTGACAGTGCATTCAGGAATTATGATCTTAAATATCTCCGGAGTTTCTTTAATGATTCATATGAAGTAGATGATGCTAAGGGACAGGCAAACTGGACACCCCGGTTTCTTGATGAATTCAAAAAACGAAAAGGGTATAAACTTTTGAACCATTTACCGGGACTTTTCAGCTTGGATTCAGCTACAAAAAACGCACAGGTCATTTATGACTATCGCTCAGTCATTGATGAATTGTTGCTTGAACATTTCACCATGAACTGGAAACGGTGGGCTACTGACAAAGGAGCCCTGGTACGTAACCAGTCGCACGGCTCACCTGCTAACACGCTTGATCTGTATGCAGTGGTAGATATACCTGAGACAGAAGGCAATGATATACTTCGTTTTAAGTTTGCAAGTTCTGCAGGTAATGTTACAGGTAAAAAACTGGTTTCTGCCGAAGCCGCAACCTGGCTTAATGAACATTTTCTTTCCAATTGGGCAGATGTAAAACAAGCGGTTGATTTATTTTTCCTTGGTGGTGTGAATCATATCTTTTTTCATGGCACGGCGTATTCACCTCAATCTGTCCCCTGGCCCGGCTGGCTTTTTTATGCGGCCGTGCATTTCCAGCCTGTTAACCCAATGTGGAAGGAGTTTAATGTATTAAATAACTATATCACCCGGATCCAGTCATTTCTTCAAAATGCAAAACCGGATAATGACCTGCTTGTTTACTATCCGATTGCCGACCAATATTCAAAAACAGGTGGCCCGATGTTGCAGCACTTCGATGGGATGGAAAAAAATTTCGAAGAAACCGACTTCAAGCGATTATCAGCCTGGATGCTTGAAAACGACTATAGTTTCGACTTCTACTCAACAAGGCAGTCTGCCAACTTCCAATTTAAAAATGGAATAATCACCGGGGGCAACAAATACCAGGCAATACTTTTACCCGGTAACACATACCTTGAACCGGGCGAACTTCAAAGATTAATTAAACTTTGCCAGGAAGGCGCTAAAATACTGGTATATAAAAACCTGCCATCAAAAGTACCTGGATATGCTAATCATAACCGCGACCAAAAATTATTCGATAGTCTCCGCGCAAGTCTCCCTTTTACAAACGATGGCACCGTACAAAAAGCGGAGATTGGCAAAGGTTATTTTTTGATGGGCAATGATATCGGCAGTCTTCTGAGAGCGGGGCAGGTTCGCAAAGAAAACCTTCATACAAATGGAATCTCCTTTATCAGGAAATTAAATGCAGCCGGTACGGTTTATATGCTGAGCAATACTTCCGGAAAAAAATTCAGGGACTGGCTTGAATTTTCAGCTACCGGTAAAGAGGGATCGGCCGCTGTATTTGATCCGGTGACCGGGTCTACAGGGTTACTGGCGCAGAAAAAAAACGAGACAGGAACCAATCAGTATTTTCTTCAACTTGATCCCGGTGAAACGATAATTGTTCAGATTTTCGCAACGCAGAAAAAGACAGGCCTATTTAATTTTTATGAATCAACCGGACCTTCGACCGAGATCATGGGTGATTGGATCACTCAATTTATAGATGGCGGTCCATCACTCCCCTCAACATTAAATTCAAAACGTGCCATGTTTTGGACCGCGGGCAAAGACACTTCCCTGGGCAACTTCTCGGGGACAGCTAAATACAGAGTGATATTTACAAGGCCTTCAGATACTGCAGCTTCATGGCTCCTGGATCTTGGTGAGGTTAAAGAGACTGCGAACATAATGCTCAACGGTAAAAATTTTGGCGGACTCATAGGACCCGGTTTCAAAATTGTTATCGATAAAAAAGATCTTCTGCCGCAAAACAACCTGGAGATAACAGTTTCGAACCTGATGGCAAACAGGATCATTTATATGGATCGCAATCACCTGCCGTGGAAAATATTTTATAACACCAATATGCCGGCACGAAAAAAAGAAAATTCGAAAGAAGGATTGTTTGATGCTTCGGGCTGGAAACCGGTACCGTCGGGGCTTGGTGGTCCGGTGACTCTTACACCCCTCAAGAAAGTTATGAGTTATGAGTTATGAGTGATGAGTTAGTTAAGAGTTGTTCAGTGATGAGTTAGTCGTGAGCTAGAATAAGGCCGGCCTTGTATTTTCTTTCATAACTCCTAATTCATAATTCATAATTCTCTTGAAATGACCCTTCAAGTCATAATGATTTTTTGAATGGTGTTGTCCGGATTGAAGTTTAGGTAATCAATACAAACAGAACGGCGATGGCTGCCGCCGTTTTCTAATGCACCATTGTGATATAGAAAATAGGAACGACCGCGAAAGTCAACAATAGCTGGTAAATTTGTTTCACAATTATATACCTCATCATTAATTATCCCTTTGAATTCCCAGGGACCATTGATATCCCTGCTCATTGCATAGGCTACTTTTTCGGGCATTTCGTATCCATATAACAAATAATACCAGCCGTTACGCTTATAAATAAATGCCCCTTCACTGAAAGCGGGCAAGGGAACGGTTCTGATTTCTCCGTCGAGCTCAAGCATGTTGTTTTTTAACTTAGCATAGTAGCAGACGGTATTGCCCCAGAACAAATACGCCTGGCCATCATCATCGATTAGAACAGTAGGGTCAATATCATCTTTTTCCATATTCGTTGCAGTAGTCATATCATTGGTGATCAGGGCAGCACCTATCGCATCCCGGAATGGCCCTTGAGGTTTGTCTGAAATTGCCACCCCTATCGCTTTGCCTTTGATTTCAGCGTGTGTTACCGCAACATACCAGTAGAATTGATTGTTGCGGTATATCACTTCGGAAGCATAAGCATCGCCTTTTGCCCAGGTAAAATCAAGCGCTTTTAACGGCACAGGGTGTTCCGTCCAGTTCACCATATCATCAGATGAAAAACATAACCAGTCTTTCATGAGATAGTTTTCTGAACCAGGAGGAGTTTCGTCGTGCCCGGTGTATAGATAGACCTTGTCCTCCTGAACCAGCGCTACCGGATCAGCAGTATATTTATGCCTGATGATAGGATTATGTTTATCAAGACCGGGATAAGTAACGGTACCGGGATAATTAACTGATTGCTTGTTTGGACCTGCCGGCCTGTTGCGTTCAATGCTCATAAGACACATTTCAGGTAAATGAATATTTGCTTACTATCGGTGCCTGAGTTACACCTCTATCAAAAAAAGGCCGGTTCAAATTCTTGAGCCGGCTTGATTATCTTGTTGGCAAAAACAATCAATGGTTTGAACACAGGACTATTGATGTTGAACGATTAGGGTTATTAATTACTCAAATAAATATACGTAACCTCAACGGAACTTAGGATTTAAGTTCAAAAAATCTTGCAAGAATTTCAAGCATCCCACCCTGTGATACTATATCACTCAATTTTGCGACCCCAATCAGGCCATTTTCATTTTTATTATATTGGATTGTCTGATTTGTGCAAATTTTGAATGCTTCGAGATATTTATTGTCGGGATGATGTTTTTTCAAATGGACAAATGCCCTCAGCATCACCGCGTTAAACCATAAATTATCCCTGAATTTTCCACTTCCATAAAAATAAACATTTGCCGCATCTGCAATCTCAATTGCACGGGACAGGTATTTTTTTTCGCCTGTCAATTCGAACAGATAGAGATTTGACTGTAGCATTGTTCCAGTATTATACGAGTATCGTTTCTGATTTATCTTTCCTGTTTTGATATTGATATTATCATAATACAACCCTGAACCGTCGTAGAGGTTTTTGTTCACCCAATTATATAACAGCAAAGCAGTGTCGAGATAGGATTTTTCTTTAGTGGCTTTATACAGTTGAAGTGCAAGTATAATCCCAGGACCATTCGAACAGGTGTTTTTTGTAGGTTTCCCTTCTTCCCAATACAACCCGCCACCACTGGTTGTGTCATAAGCCGTCATCATGAACCTGTAGATTTCCGCCCCTTTTGAAAGGTAGTTCTTGTTTTTAAGTCGTTCATAAGCATCAAGCAGCGTAATACCTATCCATTGATTGTCATCATAAAAACGATCTCCTCCGCCAAGTTCCGGGGGATAGGAAGCGTAGCCTGGGGCCGGTGGCTTTTTGTCGTAATACCTGGTAATGATAGCCAGGGTTCCAGGGATCAGTCCGCCTTTCTTTTGCGCGTATTCCATTTCATTTTCCGCCTGGAAAATAGCACAGAGTGGCCAGAGGTAGGAGGCCTTATTTTTCTGTTCCTGGTTTTTGGGAAATTCTCTGTAATAACCTGAAGCAGAATCAAAATAATTTGATTTAATCGCCATATACAACGAGTTCATTTCCTTCTTGTAATCCGGATCGGACGCATTTTGTCCAAAACAACAAAAAGATAAGCCCAGGAAAACGATACCCACGTTAATGGACAAACGAAACGAAATCTTTAAACAAGAAGCAAGCATAAGAGAATTATGAATTATGAGTTATGAATTATGAAACAAGTTATGAAATGAAAGCTTAAAAGATCTCATATCTTCTTTCATAACTCATAACTCATATCTCTCTTATAGTTCCTGATGCCTCCGGTGGATTTTGTTGGTCTGCGTCGGGTGTTTTTGGAGACTTAACCATTTTTTTTCTGAAAACAGGGAAACTCATTGGATTGCGAGCAGGTCTTTCATCCCCAAATAATACACCCCATTGTTTAAATGCTTCGGCCCGGTCAAATATTATTTTTAAAACTGCGATAACCGGAAGTGAAAGAAACATACCGGAAACACCTGCAAGTGCGCCTCCAACGATAACTCCGACAATGCTCGCAAGGGCATTGATTCTTACCTTGCTACCGACAATTTTCGGCATCAGGATATTATTATCCAGGAATTGCACAGCAGCTATTACGATAAGTACTGTCCAGACCGGACCAAGTTCATCGGAAGAAGTGATAGTCAATAGTACGCCGATGATATTCCCGACAAGCGCACCAACATATGGTATCAGGTTCAGAATTGCGAAAATAACACCGATCAAAAGCGCATGTTTGTTGCCAAAGAGCATAAGGATTCCACCCAGCAGAATCGTGATATAAGTGATTTGTATAAGGAGTCCTATCAGGTAGCTTTTGACAATTACCTGGGTTTCTTCCATCGCATCTTTGAGGTTTTCATGACTGGATGACGGAAACCAGAGAAATATAAAGCGAAGTAATAAATTTTTATAAAACATGATCAGAAAAATGTAGATCGGCACCAATCCCAGTAACACAAAAACAGAAGTAAGCGAAGTTGCTGCTCCGCCAAGCATAGATCCGGCATTATTAATGATTTTACTGCTTTGATCCCTTAATATCGTTAGCTGACGTTCGGTGGAAAAATCGGTTTTTGTGTTTACCCATGTACTGAGTTCATTCAGATGATGCATTACATTTTTTTCAAGCTGTGGGAAGTCTTGTATCAGCTTTCCGATCTGTGCTGAAAAAAACCAGACAATCAGTCCCAATAAAATAAAAAGGATCAGGATACAGATAGAGATAGACAAGATCTCAGGTATCTTTTTATTCATGAGTCGCCGATGCAATGGGAGAAATACAACACTCAGGAAAAAAGCGAGTAGCAATGGAGTGATAACTCCATTTCCCGCGACAATTATCATTCCGAGCACAAATAATCCAATCAATTCAACTGATCGTCGGACAGTCAGGGGAAACTCCTTCATAAAAGAATTTAATAGTATTGCGAAATCTTATCAATAAGTGGGCCGGCGCAGTGTAATTTTCCTAATTTCGACGCTTCTATGAATCATCTGTTCCGGATCGCTACCTACAATTTACGTTATGCAAACAATAAAGACATTGGGAACTTATGGATCGACCGGTCGCCGGTTGTTATCAACCTGATCCGCTTTCACGAATTTGATATTCTCGCTACCCAGGAAGGTCTGAAATTGCCACTCGACGAACTAAGTACAGCACTACCCTATTATGACCGTTTTGGAATTGGCAGGGATGATGGCAAAGAGTCAGGAGAACACTGCGCGATCTTTTTCCATAAAGAAAAGTTCGGCCTGCTTGAGGGCGGAAATTTCTGGCTCTCGCAGGATCCTGAAAAGCCCGGCTTTGGTTGGGATGCCAGGCATAACCGACTTTGCTCCTGGGTGCGTCTTCAACTTAAAGGGAGCAATAAATCATTTTTTGTATTCAATGCACATTTCGATCACTACGGCATTGAAGCACGAAATGCCAGCAGCAAACTGCTATTGGATAAAATCAGGGAAATAGCAGCAGGGGCACCTTGTATTGTCACGGGCGACTTTAACAGTGATCATCAGACGCAATCTTATAAAACACTGGCGGAATCATCGATATTGGAAGATGCGTACAAGCTGACGGACCACCCCTATATAAATAATCCTTCATTCAACAGCTGGGGCAAAGAAAGCCCTGAAAACAAAATGATCGATCACATTTTTGTAACAAAGGAATTCGGAGTAAAAAAATTTGGAGTCTTAACCGATACTTATTTTTCCAAAACGCCGTCAGATCATTTTCCGGTAATGGCGGTATTGAGTTGTGAGTGGTGAGTGAGTTGATGAATGGGGAATTATTTGTTTCATAATTCATAATTCTTTTCCTCGTAATTTTTTTCAGGTGGATTGAGGACTGCTGCTACGGGGAAATGTTCATCGAGGTTTACAAATTCCCGGATAACATGCCCTTCTTCATATATAGCAATAATTGACTTCTTTTCAGGATCAGTTATCCGTCTTAGGGTCAGCAAACGTCCAATCATATCAGCCCTTGAAACCCAGGCGAATCGATCCTCAACCTGCTGAAATTCCTGGAGAGAACCAATGATTTGTCCATTGTCAAGAATATGCACCGTAGTGACTTTACTGGGAGAAGAAGGTGCAAAAGATTCCGACATAATTCATCAATTTATAAATAATGGCAATCTAATTTTTTTTGTCGAGAAATAAAAATGAACTATCATCCGGAATAACACTTACAGACACAATCAACCGCTATCTTCACAAAAAAAAGCGATATTCTGCCATGTTATGGATAGTTTCATGAAACACATCCTGCTTATTGAGGATGATCTGGACGACCAGGAAATTTTTCTTACAGCGCTGGCAAATCTTGAAGTACTGATTGCCTGCGAAACTGCGATCAGTGCAACAGAGGCTCTTGAACGTTTAAAATCAGATGAAGTGAAGCCTGATCTTATTTTTCTGGATCTTAAAATGTCTGGCATGCATGGATTCCAGTTTATGAACCAGTTAAAGCTGGATCCCGCTTTCAAGAAAATCCCGGTAGTTATTCTTTCCGATTCTTCAGATCCGCTGGATATTGAAATGTCTAAAATAGCCGGCGCAAAAAGATTTATCACCAAACCAGAAGATTTTTCAGAGCTTGAACAGGCAATCAAGGACTCAGTACAGACTTTTAGTTAATATCCCCGTTCCAACTGTACGGTATTCATCAATTGTCTATCGCTTTCGAAGTTTTTAAAATTGGTGATAAACATAGCAACTATGCCTTCGAGCTCAGTAAGATTTCCTCCGCCCGAATGTTGTGTAAGTATGGTCTGCGGACAATCCCAGAGAGGATGATTAACAGGCAATGGTTCCTGCGCAGTAACGTCAAGTACCGCTCCTGCAATCCGCCTGTTCATAAGGGCGTCAACAAGATGTGACTCGTCCGCCACAAGATTGCCCCGGCCAACGTTACAGAATATTGCATTCGGCCTCATTGCGGCTAACATTTCATTTGTAAACAAACCCGCTGTTTCAGCAGTGCCCGGTAATGCCCCAATGATAATGTCTGCACCGGGTATTGCCTGCAACAATTCATCCGGCGTATTAATGATAGCGGTATTTGTACTACGGGCATAAAAAGCCACCTGGCAATCAAAACCACTCAGAAGTTTGCCTATTCGCTGACCAATATTTCCCGCACCAAGAATGATAACCTGGCGCTTACTCAGTAAATATAAATTTGTTCTAATTTTGTGACCCACCCACTTTTTTTCCTGTTTTAGTATGGCGAACTCATCAATTCCGCGATACAAAGCCAGTATTCCTGCAAGCATAGTTTCGGCACATGGCCCCGAAAAATAGTCACGCATATTCGTAACTATGGCGCCGGTTTTTAGTTTACGATACAGATCAAAACCAGCTGAGGCAAACTGTATCCATTTCAGGGAAGGAGCTTCATCTAACCAACCGGCTGGTTTTACGTTTCCAAACACAATATCAGCATTACGAACAGCTTTATGTTTGTCTTCTTCACTGTTCAACTCATCCTCAAAAATGCATGTATATGTATCGGCAGTTTCACGGATAGCATGTTTTAAAGAATCAGTCAGTTTGATCTCAATGTAAATTGTCATAAACTTTATTTAAGCATTACTGCTTACGCGAAATGGTTTCAGTGCTGCAGCAAAGATTGTAAAACTAACGATACATTCATTAATCACACAGAGAAAAACAGCAGCCTGAATATTTTAATATACGGTCATAATACTTAATATGCGGTCGTAAAACCGCTTTACACATCATTCCCAACTGTCGATAATCACAGAAACGGAAAAAGGCCGTCGCAGTGGACAGCCTTCTCTAAGACAAGATCTTATGTTTTTTTTAAGAGGATTTTTTGTTTTGAAGATCTTTATGTTTTGAACATCCTTATATTTTGAATATCATTATATTTTGAACATCTTAATGTTTAGAGCATCATTATGCTTAGAGCATCCTTTTTCTTCCACTTAGATCATTATTCACTGATATCATCCAGCAGGTACATAGCTTCAGACCAGGTTAACCAGGAATCAATAACGCGGCCCTCGGTGAAATAACCTCCATCCCGGTTATAAATTGTTTGAACACCACGGTTTGAAAAGTTACCATATTCGCGATCATACTCCCTGGGAGTTACATTGCTCCAGGCCTCTATAACTGCGTAACCGTTATTTGTATCGACAATGTAGTTCCCACTAAAATAATCCACATAGGCTACGATACCTTTTTCATGTGTCCGCATCCAGTAGTCAGGATCTATATCGTCCTCGTAATGAACTCTTTTCGAACATCCGGCAAGTATCGCCCCGGAAAGGATTAGCAATAGGTATAATTTTTTCATGGTGCTGTGCTTTTATACCTATTGGAACGTTACAGCTAAGGAAAGTTTGTTAACGACTAGTTATAGTCATCAGTTAAAATCTGTTAAAAAAACACACTGATTAATTAATATATAATCCACCATTTATCGCCTACTCAATAATTTACCCGCTATCATAAATTTTAATTAGGCCGCTATTCAACTATCTTTTCAATCCGTGCAAAAGCCACTATTCAATTATCTTTTCAATCCGGGTCAATTTGCCTTCCATATTTACTCCCTCGATCACTATTCTTAGTTTTTTGGAAATATCATTATTATAAAAAGTGAAAAGGATACGTCGATTATTTGCATCTGTCATCACAAATGGATTCCAATATAAAGTGGTTCTGAAATCTCCTGCACTGTTTGCTGCATCAAGCTTCGAATAGTCTGGCGAGAAAAATTGCTTAGGTGGAGTATAACCGGGAATCTTTGCAAAATCAAGTCCCTTGATATTGTCATTGGCCGCCTTTCCTTTTTTTGTATAAACTGCAATCGCACCGCCGGAACCGCCACCAAATCCACCCATAAAAGGTGGCCTGAAAACTTTGATCATGGCTACATCAGTCATCGGTGTGTTTTGAACCAGTGAAAGATCACCTGCCATCTCATTCAGATATAAAGATGGTGTTCCACCGCGCCAGGACATACTCATTTGTTGCCCTGACCCGGTAATCTGCAAACCCGCTACTTTACCCTGCAGATATTGTAAAACGGATTGGGCACTATTTGCAAAGGGATCATCCTCAGTAATAAAAGTATATCCATCCCCTCCCCTGAAGAGACCACCCGTATACTCTTCATCCATTTTCTCTTTTTTTGTTTTTTGCTTCGCGATAACTTCTACGCTGGCCAATGTCTGAACTTTGCGGTCTTCCTCAATCTGGGCGATATTTTTTTGAGCCATGAACTTGTTTTTGCCTAATACCGCGGTGTCGTACTTAATAGAGCGGGCAGCCATATCAGGCAAAGGCTTAAACGCATTTGCTTTTGGTAAAAAATTATTTTTTATGTCTACCAGGGCCTTACTTGATAACACTTTGTTTTTGTCGTTATTGAACTGGTAGTACATTTTAGCAGTATCATAGAAGAAAAGTCCGGGCACAGCGAACCGGCCATCGTTCGCAACAGGTATACTCAGCAGCTGCTGAGTACCATTATCCAGTGTAAGGATGCCCGTTAGTTCCTTCTGCGTTAATTCTGATTTGGACAGACCATTTACTTTTCCTTCAATAGACAAATAGTCCTCCGGCTTATGAACCAGGTTCGGAAACTTATTGGCAAGCACATCTTCCCAGCGAAACCTTCTCCAGCCGTTTGTCATCATTACCAGGTCAAGATGTTGAAGCACAGAATCTACATCACTTGAAAAATAGTACATCGGGTTATGTACATAACCTTTAATATCGCTGGTAAGCAAAACCTGGGAGAAAATATCATTTTCACCGGGCTCTGCCGGATTTGTGCCGGCATCCGTGACGGAGAGCGACAGGTTGCATGCAATAGTATCCGGAACATCAATCTGGATTACATTGCGGCTCCTCCTATTAATACCTTTCAATGGAACATTAAGGTCAGTAATGAAATAATAGTCGGGGGTGTTTACAAATACGATACGTTCGGCCAGCGGTTTTTCATCTTCAGTGAAAACGGTAACCTGCACAATCCCGGCCGGAATATTTTGTAAAGGAATAAGCCCGCTGACAATCGGGTTTTTCTGTAGACTAGCCTTTGCACGGTATAACAACTGCTGCTGCATCTGGGCAACTATATAAACAGCCGAAATATCACGGGCTGCTTCGTCAGTTCTTCTTACTGCGAAGGTTATCCCGTTGGGCAATTTTTTTGTTTCCAATACAATTCCGGATTTTTTTACAACCGGCAGATTTGTCTGCTGCACCTTTCCTGCCTGGTCTTTCCAGACAGCTTTATATTGTTCACCAGCCTCGGGAGTTAACGGGAAGACACCCATCCCGTCATGCACGCTGTTAAAAGAATTTACTTTGGTTCCTTTACTATTTACAATCTCTCCTTTCACATTATAGGGTATACCCGCATCATCGGTAGCTTTGAAAGCAACGCGTGATTCTAAACCTTGCACCAGGTCGCCACCTTCCGGGAAAAAATTTAGATAATTTTTCACCTGGGCCGGCGTTTGTTTTGCAGAAGCTTTAGTATTTAAGATTGGAATTGCTTTAACGAAAAGGAAGGAGGAATCAAAATTGAGCATCCATCTTGTATATGCTCTTACATATAAGACCCCGGCGTTGAGGTCGGTTGGCAAATCGAATGCTGCAGCTGCGCCTGAGCTGATTACGGGAGTCACTTTACGTTGCAAAACCTTACCCTGTTCATCCAGCAGTTCAGCATACAAATTCCGGCTGATATTTGATAAAACATTGTTTGAAAAAACGTAGGCTTTGAACCATATTGTTTCGCCGGGATTGTAAGAAGCTTTGTCAAACTGCAAATGCAGTTTTTCCTGGGGGTACTCACTATCAAGTTTTGTTAGCAGGGAATCGAATCGCTGGCCATGAAGACTGGTTGAAGAAATTAAAACCAGCATCGCTATTCCAGCCTTGAGCAAACCATATAGTTTCATAGTTATTCAGTCACATTTACGTGGGAAGTTCCACTCATTTCGGCGCTTTTACCGTCAATTATTTGTTAAAGGGGGAAATTACAATATTCCCCCGCTCAAACCCCCGCGAATTTAAAATATATCAGTCATTGGCAACAATCCTGGACTTCGGTTTTTGAACCAGGTACAGGCCGATGATCACTAGCATCATGCCTGAAATTGTATAGACAGTGATTGGTTCATCTACCATAATTTTTGCAATAACAAACCCGGAGATCGGACATAGAAACAGCCAGAAAGACGCCTTAACCGGATTTTCCTTGAGAAGGAAGAGCCAGAGTTGTATCGCAAATATGGAAACGGGTATGGCCAGCCATAAAATAGCTGCGGCAAAAGGCCAGGTGATTTGGTTCCTGGCCGGGTTCCAGGTGAAAGCCATTGCGGGCAAAAGAAAAGTTCCACCGATTATTGTTTGCCAGCCATTTATAGTCAGTATATGTAAATCGTTCCATTTGTGTTCTGAAAAATATATTACCCCGAGAGAATACAATAGCATGCTGCCCATCAGCATCCCCAGGCCGCCGGGTGTGGCATGAGAAGTAATGAAGAGGGGCCAGGCTGCCAGGAGAACTCCGATGCCACAGAGAAGCAGGCTGTAAACCACTTTTCGTTTTACCGGCTTCCTGAGTATAAAAGTATTAATCAGTGTGATCAGTACGGGGTTGGTAGCAATGGACAATGAACCGAGACCGGGAGATATATATTGCATAGCTACGATAAACAGCCCAAGATAAAGCGTGATGTTTAGCAGCCCGTAAACAGCCAGTTGTCTCCACTCTTTCCTGGTCGGGAGGCGGTTTCGCAAAATGATATGCGAAATTAAAATCATGATGGAGCCGCCGATGAAAAACCGGTAAACAGCTATCACAAATGGCTGTGCATAGTCAAGGGCAATTTTTGATGCTGTAGCTGCAGAGGGCCACAAAATAGCAAAAGCTATCCCTGCAATGAAGAAACCAATTTGCCTGGTGTCTTTTTGCTGCGGTGGTAACCTACCTGGTTTCGGCTCCAACCATTTCATAAACTGCCTTTAATCCCCGAAGTTAAGTTACCAGGCGCTATTACCGTGGCATTCGTCTATTGTCCCGGAGCAGGCATGACCAGGCCGGTTTTTACGGGTTCCCCGAAATAAGGGGTTCCATCTTCCTTAAATGAAAATTTCTGTGCTCTGGGCGACCGAAATCCACCACAACCCTGGCCGGGTGCCGAATTAGCATGATATAAGATCCAGTTTTCCTTATTATTGGGTGATTTGAAAAAAGAATTATGCCCGGGGGCAAAGACCCCGTTTTTTTCCGAAGCCACAAACAATGGTTCTTTGCGTTTCATCCAGGAAGCCGAGTCCAACAGGTTCTTTCCCTTTAACTCCAGCATTCCCAGGGAATAGTATTCAGTCCAGCACCCACTGGCTGAAAAGATGATAAAAACTTTATCTTTATTTTGCAGCATCTGCGGTCCCTCGTTCACATTCACGTGTCGCGGATTGTTTGCATCATTGAGATCCCCATGTTGCTCCCAGTCATAGATAGGGCTACCTATCCTGGATCTTTTGCCTTCAATAGTCCATGGATTTTTCAATTTTGCTATATAGATATCCTGCTCCCCATTCTTATCGCTTTCCCAACCTGACCAGATCATATACATCTGATTTTTATACTCAAATACAGAACCATCTATCGCCCATTTATCGGAAGGATCAGAAACCTTTCCCTTAAAAATCCATTCACCTTCCATCGGATCCTTTGAGGCGTTTTCCAGAACATACATACGATGATTCTCATTTTTGCCATCATCAGCTGCAAAATACACGTACCATTTTTTATTGATGAAATGTATCTCGGGCGCCCAGATCTGCCTGGAATACATAGTGCCTGCGGGTGGTGTCCAGATTGTTTTACTTGGCGCAACTTTAAGATCAGCAAGATTTTTTGTCTTCCAGATCACCAGCCGGTTTCCGACTGTATGTGTATAATAGTAATAGCCATCCTGATAAATGCTCCAGGGATCAGCGCCAGCAGGAAGCAATGGATTGGAAAAAGTATCAACCTGCCCCTGGAGGCCGCTGCAAAAAAGCAGCAGTATGCAAAATATCTTAATCATGTTCTAATGAATCAATTTACTTCAGGATCTTTGAATCAATTTACTTCAAGATCATTGAATTAATTTACTTCAATATCATTGGCCGCAGGCAACTTCTGGAAGCTTGTATGCGGTTCAGCCTGGTACCAATATACCACCGAACTGATATCTGATTGCTGTGGCAAATACCGCCCGCCACTGCGCCAGCCGAGATCCTGGATAGTTATCTTTAACCCATTGTTGAATCTTACGGGGTCCATGATATGCCAGCGGTACATGCCGAATCTTTGTTGGGAGGTGTAAAGACCATCTGGTCTGATAACCTGGTGCAGACCTGCATAAGCCGTTGAAAATTCCTGGTACTGACGGGTCTTTTTATTTTCGAAATTGTAAGAACCGCAGAAATAATCTTCTGTGCCGGTACCAATGATGGTTGGAAATTTATCATCCCCATCCATAAAAAATTTGATCTCACCTTCGCCCCACCAACCGTTATTATTCACACCCCAGGCAATATAAGTGCCTACATAATGGCCCTTTCCTTTAATACCATCAACCAGGGTATGTATAGATCCTTTTGTTGGATTAGACCGGCGGTATTGTGCATGAAAATAGGCCGCATCGTCAGGAACCTGGGTAAGCGTATAATCGATCTGGTAGTATAATGTCATTCGTTCCGCCCCAATATTTTCCATGGTCACCTTACACTTTTTGCGAAAAGGCATTGGCCAGTAACAGTTGAATGCGCTGCCAGGATTCACGGTAATAGCCATTGAATTGAGCGAGGCGAACTCGTTCCAACCCATTCCGAAGAAGTCGCCAACCGGCACTTCAACAGAAGGTTCTTTTTCATCGTCCCAATAAAATCTGAGTATAGAATATTTCCAGTTACCCGTAGGTGTCATCCATATATGTTGAATAGCTCCGGAACCATCTATTTCTGCAAGGGTAAAGGTTTTACCGGCTTCAATATGAACATAAGGATTCACCTTCCAACCCTGCCCCAACTCACGGGCAGCATTACGCGCATTTCCCTGCTCAAGTGTGGTCATACCTCCCTTACCGGGTTCGCCGGTAAAACTTTCAGGGCTGATGGACCTTGTTTTTGCGTCGGACAACCGGAAAATGTTGCCCATGTTCATTTCGAGTCCGTTGAAAGTTCCGCTTTTCTGAGCGCTGAGTTGCAATGTGGCAAGCACTGACAAAATCAAAAAAAGTTTGTTTTTCATCATTTGTTTTTTGTTTGTATTTATCGTTGAAGACCAATTAAAAGAGATATGAGTTATGAATTATGAATTATGAAAGAAGTTATGAAATATATGAAAGTAAACCACTCAATAACTCATCCACTCACAACTAAACTCACCACTAACCACTCACCACTTTTTTTCATCAACGTAGTTCCGGAATCGGTACGGCATCCATATCCGTAAATGTATAATTTTCACCTGCCATACCCCAGATAAATGCATAATTTGATGTACCACATCCTGAATGGATGGACCATGGCGGTGAAAGCACTGCCTGGTGATTTGCTATAAGCAGATGACGGGTTTCTAATGGTTCACCCATAAAATGAAAGACGCGGTGCTGTTCAGGCACATCGAAATAAAAATAGGCTTCCATGCGTCTGGTATGTGTATGCGCAGGCATTGTGTTCCACACACTACCGGTAGCGAGTACCGTCAGCCCCATCACCAACTGGCAACTTTGCATTCCATCTGCATGAATGTATTTGTAGATTGTTCTTTTGTTTGCTGTTTCAACTTCGCCCATATTAGCCGGACTTGCTTCTTCCTTGCTCATCTTCCGTGTTGGATAGGTTTGATGAGCCGGTGCTGACATCAGGAAAAAACTGGCAGGTGCAGTTTTATCTGCAGACGAAAAAATAACCTCGCGAACTCCTTTGCCTGCATACAAAGTATCCAGCTTATTCAGTTCGTAACGGGTACCGTCAACCGATACTGTGCCAGGTCCACCTACATTGATTATCCCGATTTCCCTGCGTTCCAGGAAATAGTCGGCCCGCAGTTCGGGGTCGTTATCAAGGCTTAGTTCCCGGTTAACTGGTTTAGCCCCTCCGATGATAACACGATCATAATGCGAATACAAAAAAACTACAAGGTCGTCCTGTATAAGGTCCTCAACGAGAAAATTATTTCTTAACTCACCGGTATCCATCATGGTTACCTCGGCCGGACTATTCTGAAATCTTATCTCCATAATCATAAATATTTATTATCGGCCCATCCATCCACCATCGACGGTTAAAATTGTTCCATGCACATAGTCAGCAGCGGCTGAAGCAAGGAAAACGGCCGGGCCTTTAAAATCATTCGGTTCGCCCCAACGTCCAGCGGGAATGCGGTCAAGAATTGATCTGCTTCGAACAGGATCATTACGCAATGCTTCCGTATTGTCGGTTGAGATATATCCAGGTGCAATACCATTTACGTTAACCCCGCTTGAGGCCCATTCATTTGCAAGACCTTTAACGAGGCTGCTTAAGGCGCCTTTACTGGCTGCGTATCCCGGTACATTCACGCCTCCCTGGAAACTCAATAACGAACAGGTAAAAATGATCTTACCTGTACGCCTTTCAATCATTCGTTTTCCGAACTCACGCGCAAGTATAAACGGCGCATCAAGATTAATAGCCAGCACCTTGTCCCAGTATTCATCCGGGTGCTCAGCCGCAGGTTTCCGCATGATAGTTCCTGCATTATTTATTAATATATCAATTTCATGGGTTTGATTTACTGAATCGATAAAAGCATATAGCGAAGCCCGGTCAGAAAGGTCTGCACGGTAAGGATAGAATTTTCTGCCGGTCGCGGCCACTAATTGTGAAATTTCACTACCCTCGGCTTCAAGTGATCCTGAAACACCTACAATATCTGCTCCGGCCTCAGCAAGACCCATAGCCATTGCTTTGCCAATTCCTTTGTTACAACCTGTCACCAGCGCCTTCTTACCAGCGAGATTGAAAAGTTGAAAAGTGTTAGTACTCATTTTTATTTATTGCGCCAGTTTTACAGCCTGCCTGGCAAGTAATTGCCAACTGGTACCTTTTTGGTTCCATACAAGCATAACATGCAGCTTAACTGTGGCCGGTTTTCCGCCGTCGTTCGTGGCTCCGTCAAGATTATGTCTTACTATAGCAGTATTCCCTGAAATAATTATAGTCTGTTCGCTCAGTTTGATGGAAACAAAGTCTGAAGTACCTGAAACCAGCGAATTTATAAATGAAGTTTTATCTTCCACCTTACCGGAGGAATGGCCATAGCTGAGTTTAACTGAAGTGAGCCTGTCAAGCGTTGCTTTATCCGGGTCCACCATTGTTTTCCTAAGAGTTTCTACCGCTTCAGCCACTGATTTTTCATCTTTGGTTTGAGCATTCAGGCAAAAAGAGCATACCATAAGGCAGCTTAAAATGAGGTTTCGCATACGCATAACAATCGTTTTATGTTTGATATCAGGTTCAAGGTTACGCCCTTATTCACGTTTTTACGACAAATTCTTTTATTATTTTTATGCAATCGTTTCCGTCATTGTGGTGGAAGATTACTTTCCGGAGCATTTTAGAGGGAAATAACTACAAATACAAAAATTAACGGATGAAATATGAAGCTATTACTATTAAAGATATAGCAAAGGCATTAGGACTAGCAACTTCAACCGTGTCCAGGGCCCTGAAAGGTAGCCATGAAATAAGTGCAGAAACGCGTAAACTGGTAATGGACTATGCAGGTAAGATCAACTATAAGCCCAATCCCATAGCGTTAAGCTTAAAAGAAAAACGCAGCCGTGCTATAGGTGTAGTTGTCTGCGAGTTTGCAAATACATTTTTCTCCCAGGTGATAAATGGAATAGAATCGATTGCTTATGATCGCGGCTATCACGTAATTATTTCCCAGAGTCACGAATCTTATGAACGCGAAGTACTCAACACACAACAACTAGCTTCCCGACAAGTAGACGGCCTGCTTGTTTCTCTCTCAACCGAGACAACCGACATGTCGCATTTTCATTTTTTGCACGACAAAGGTTTACCCATTGTGTTCTTCGACCGGGTATGTGAAACCATTGAAACACATAAGGTCATTGTCGATAATTTTAAAGGCGCTTATGACGCAACCTGTCATTTGATTAACTCAGGATTTAAAAAGATAGCGCATATCACCAGTTCTCCCAATATTTCTATTACAATTGAGCGCCTTGCCGGCTATCGAAAAGCACTTGAAGAAAACAAGATCCTGTATGATGAAGGCATTGTTATGTTTTGCGCGCATGGCGGCATGGAACAGGCTGAAATAGAGTCAGCGGTTATGAAAATCCTGGATCACCCCTCCGCCCCGGACTCAATCCTCGCGGCCAGTGACCGTATTTCATTGGGCGCGATGTCTTTTTTAAAGGAAAAAAATATCAGTATCCCGGCAAAAATAGCCCTGGTTGGATTTACCAATTCACAACAGGCAGGCATATTTTCACCATCCCTTACATCGGTCAGTCAGCCTGCATTCGAAATGGGCCAGGTGGCAACTGAAAAACTTATTGAAATTATAGAAAGCAAAACGCCATTGTCAAAATTTGACACCAGCGTTTTAAAAACAAAACTCGTTGTGAGGGAAAGTTCTGTTATGGCTTGATGTAATGACCCTATTCTGTTTTTGGAGGTTTTTTGACAGGAGCATCTTTTTTTGACGCATCCACTTTTTTTGAATTCTTTTTATCTTCAGCCGAACCTTCTTTTGAATTCTTTTTGTCTTCAGCCGAACCTTCTTTGGCCCGCTCTTTTTTATCTTGCTGCTGATCTTTTTTTCCCATGATATCCATACCGGTAGTTTCTTTTACACCGGTAAATATCGATTTCCAAACCAGGTTAAAAAAAGAACGGTTGGTGTTTCTTTCATTGCTCATTTCTGCGGTGCGCGTTTTTCCGCCTGAAGGATTATTATTTTTGACTATGACATTGGCAAAGAGACTTGCCAATCCAATCTTTTTATAGGTTTTTTTATCATCCTCCAATTTAAGAGTAGATACCTTTAGATTATCATATAACATAGTGAGGTCGCCCACACCATGGTAATTATCACCAGACATATTAAAACTGAGATTCTTAACACTGCCTTTTTCAACGCGGGCCATGCCCAATGGTTCAATGAGTGCATTTAGCTTATTCGCCTCAAAACCTTTAAGGTTGCCTTTCACAGTAAAGCGCCCCTGTTTGTCACCAATCTTCAGAGTCATGCTCACATCAACTTTTGCCATATTTAGAAACCAGGCACTATAGTCAATTGTAAGGTTATTGTTCTTCCGGATCGCTAAACGCTCGTTTGTAACATTTGTCATAGTTGCATGTACGCGATGAAACTGAACCCGGCCGGCTTTATTGGACTTCTCATTCACTTCCTTGTATTCAACAAACGAATTATCGAATACACCTTTTTTAATAGTAACCGGAAATGGAATTTTCATAATAAGCTGATGTGGATACATACCGACCCTGTTAACCTGGTCCCTCGGCATTCTGCCATCGCGAAAAATATAAAATTTACTTTTAGGTACAATCAACGAATCTGCAGCCAATTCACCGTATGCGAGCCTTACCGGATCAATTCCCTTCAGACTAATGCCAGATAAAGAAAAATCGAAACGATCTCTTTGAAACTTAAACAATTTCATAAACGCCGCCTCACCTTTTAATGGTTTTATGATTGCTGACTTCAGCGTTAGCGATCTTGTCCCGGTATTGACCTGTAAACCTGCAAACTTGAAATCATAGTAACCCTTTGAATCTCTTAAATGGATGCTATCGGCAGCAATAACCACTTTTTTTGAAAAGAAAATTCTGCTCATATCGGCAAGACTATTACTATCTATCCGCAAATCAAAAAGCAATAAGGAAACATTTGTACTTCTTAGTATAAGTTTTTTAGTCTTGAAATCTATGTAAGAAATATCAATATTCTGAAGTAGGATACTATCCATTTTTACCAGCTTCAACTCCCTGAGCACATCATAATAAAGGTTTTCGACAAAATCACCGCTGCGGGCTTTTGTGTCATCATCGTCATCGCTTCCTTTATTAAGCCGGAACAATTCTATAGAAGCATTTTGAATAAGCACCTTTTTCCCTGTTATTTCATTTTGCAGAAGAGCGCGGGGTGTTTGAACACCAGTAACTGTCAGGGAATCTGCATGGAGATTTAATATTACTGAAGGACTTCCCGGTGGAAGTGAATCTGCCGAGAAGGACGCCGTGTCAACATTGACATTTACGTTAGTCACAAATAGTGATCCGCCTATTTCATCAACCTTAAGTGTATCGTAACTGATTTTATACAATCCCCGGGATTCTTTCCGGACTGCCTGGGGGAGTGTGGATCCAAGAAATTCAGATTTGTAAAACCGGTATATGCCGATGGCGATTATTACAACCCCTATCAGTATGCCCGCAATCCAAAATCGTTTTCTCGGAATAGCCATATTTAATTATAAATGATCACGGACTTGAACCGGACTTGAAGTAGAAAGAATTATTACGATTATTATCGGGGAATCATTTGAAGGTTGAAACGGTTAAATGCGCAACATGTTTTAACAACATTGTTAAATGTGCACGACACAGTTAAATGGCATTATTTAATGCCCACTGCATCTGCTAAACAACAGTATTGAATGCTATCATCTGGTCTGACTTATTCTTTTTGAAAAGATTAAACCTGGTAATTGCACCTTTCAGATATGCTTTGTTTAAAAATCCGCTTTTGACAGCAGGCGAAATTTTGACATCAGCTACAAAGTAAATGTTCTTTTCTCTGTTGCAAAGTTTTAATGACACGTCACCCTCGCACAACTCTTCTATCAAAACTTTATAGTTATGAGCAATACGGAAAGAAAGACCATTTAATTCGGAATAGAACACTCTCACCAGCACAGCCAGTTTCCCGCCGCTATCTTCATTCTTTAAATGGAGTATTCCATACGGACAATGTTTTACTACATCATGGAAGTTTGCATGTTCCGAAGTTGAAAGATTATAGTTTGCATAAAACATAGAAACATCGTTTAGATTTTATTAACTTAAAATCTCGTGCCATATCGCTGATTTAATAACCCCCTTTGTAGATCGATATCTACACTAATCGGCATCTGTATTAAGCCTTAAGGTGATATAGGGCAAATAAAACTGGCAGGATATTTTAACTATGATAATCGCAATCTTTCTATGATTTAACCTTAATCATTACTATGAATAATAACAATTTAAATAAGAACAGGCCCTATCTGAGGAGTTTTGATGCCCTGAAGAAAGGCGTATTGAAAAGTGGGTACACAGAAAACTTCGTTTATAAAAATACGGGGTATATATCAGCATCAAATAGTACAGTATACGATATCAACAAAGTAAAAGTCATATCCACTATCCGGTTCCGGGGAAGTGATAATCCCGGAGACCATGCGGAACTTTATATAATTGAAACCCCCGATGGTACCAAAGGAACTTTTGAGAAAAAACAGGGGAGTGAATAACTCAAAAAAAGCACAGATTATAAAAACAATCCGTGCTTTTTTTTACTTATGTTCCAGTACACTCAATTTCAAAACATTCATCGGATTTTACGATTATTGTCCAACATTCGGGATCTTAAATTAATATTGTGTGTTACAAGCTTCAACATTTCGTTGAATCATGAGTGAGTTACCATTTTTATTGAGCTACCCTTTTATTGAGTTAACCTTTCTATTAACGGCAAAGTCGAGCTATGTCTGCAACAATGAAAAAACTGAATGAAGTTGAGATACTAGTTGAGATGTTAATTAACCAGGACAAATGATAACCATAGCAAATGATAACCATAGCATGCTACAGTAAATTTTATATGAATGCCCTATTGAACCGGTAAACTAGACCCTTCTGATCAATCCAAGTATCAATGAAATTACTGCCAACACTATCAGAATGTGAATTAGACCGGAGGCGCTGTAAACAAAGACTCCAAGCAGCCACCCGATTACGAGTATTACTGCAATAACATATAATATACTTCTCATGATTCAAAAAATTTAGTTACATATGATTATAAAAAACCTTTGCCACCTAAACAGCCCGTGTTTAAAGCAAAAAACCCATTTTAACATCTCCTAGGCTCATTTATTGAGGAAGAACTTCTACAAAGACGGAATATATGGTTCAAATAAAAAAGTTTTGGAACGTTCTGAAAAAAGCAGGCGCCTCATTCATTGAAGACAATGGAATGAAACTGAGCGCTTCACTTTCCTACTATACAGTGTTTTCTTTGTGCCCAATCCTTATTATTATCATGTCACTGGCCGGGATTGTATTTGGTAAAGATGCGGTTCAAGGCAGAATATACGATCAGATTTCAGGACTGGTAGGTAGCGACGCAGCAATACAGGTTCAGGAAATAATCATTAATATTGAAAAGTCCCAACACGGCACCGTCGGAGCAATTGCAGGTGCTGTGCTGCTGATCTTTGGTGCCACAGGTGTATTCACTGAGATCCAGGATTCCATAAACTACATATGGTCTGTAAAGGCCAAACCGAAGAAAGGCTGGTTAAAATATCTCTCGAACAGGGCAATCTCATTTTCCCTGCTTGTAGGTATTGGCTTTGTTTTACTTGTTGCTCTTGTAATTAATGCCCTGATGGATATATTAAATGACCGCCTTGAAAAAATCCTTCCTTCCTATAGCGTTTACTTATTTTATATTCTTAGCCTCTTGCTTATCCTGGTTGTTATCAGTTTGATGTTCACTATAATTTATAAAGTATTGCCGGATGCTATTATCGGATGGAAAGATGCAATGGTTGGTGCAATCTTTACCACCGTGTTATTTCTGATTGGTAAATTCCTGATCGGCTATTACCTTGGTAACTCAAATATTGGCCTTACTTATGGAACAGCCGCTTCAATTGTGATCATATTATTATGGGTCTACTATTCCTCAATAATCCTTTACTTCGGAGCCGAATTCACCCGCATGTATGCTATTCATGTTGGTAAAGGCATAAAGCCTAATGAAACTGCAGTGTTTATAATAAAGCAGGAAGCAAAGGAAATTCCTTCTCCTACTATTGAAAAATAATTCCCTCCCATTGAAATGCAAGTGTTCATTAATTTATCATTTGTTGTCAATTAATTACTTCTGTAGACCTCATTATAATAGTGATGGCTGAATAATGTTTGAACATATTATAATATTCTCATAATCACGGCAGTATGTAGAATCAGTTCCCCTTTTTGAAGACAAATTTTTCGGGATATGTTTTATCTGGCGCCGGAATAATAATTGAAATACCTGCATCAAATAAAACGTGTAAATATGAAAACGAGAAAAGTAAATGTGAGAAATCTTGTAGCCGTACTGGCCCTATCTGTAGGAGTCATAATAAGTGGTTCAGTAAACGCACAGGAACAACAAACATCTGCTGAAAATGGACTTCGCTCTAAATTTGGTCTTAAGGCAGGTTTGAACCTTGCAAATCTTTATGTCGATGATGTAAAAGATGAAAATTTTAAAGCAGGCTTTAATGCAGGGTTTTATGCGAAACTTCCGGTAACGAGGGGTTTTTCTATTCAGCCAGAGTTACTTTATAGCAACAAAGGCGCAAAGCTCGCTTATGATGCGGGAATATTCGGTGGTGAGGGTGAATATCGTTTTAACCTTCATTATGTTGAGCTACCGGTATTGGCTGTTGTTAATGTGGTAAAGAATTTTAACATCCATGCAGGTCCTTATGTTTCTTATCTGGCAGGTGCTAATGTTACACGCGTCGATGACGATGATAACGTGAGCGATATCACTGACCTTAAAGCAGACAATTTTAATCGTATCGACTATGGTCTTACAGGAGGAATCGGACTTGATTTTCAAAATCTAACCATTGGGGCACGTTACAACTATGGTCTCCGGGAAATAGGAGAATCAGGCTTATCCGGTGAAATCACAAAGAATTCCAAGAACAGCGTGATCAATGTATTCCTGGGATTTGCATTCTAATCTGCAATTTCGATTCGCTGGTTCGATGCGTTAATTCATTTGTCCGAAAATATGAATTCACCTTATTAAACAAAGGTTTCTTCTTATTAAAAAAACGGCTACTTCCCCAACATTAATTGAAAAGGCTGTCAGATTAAACCGACAGCCTTTTTCTTTTGTTTCTATGAAAATTTAATCCATTAGTTTATCTCCGGTGGCTATTTCGATGTTAACCATTACTTCTGCAGGCTTGTGTTCAGGGAACAGAATGGTAAAGGTAGTGCCTTCATTGATGACGGAACTTACTTCTACTTTAGCTTTATGTGATTGCAGGATATTGAGTGTACTTGCCAGGCCAAGACCGACACCGTTTCGTTTGGAAGTAAAATATGGTTCAAATAACCTCGAAATGTTTTCAGGCGGAATACCACATCCATTGTCTTTGATGATCACCTGGTGAACATTATCATGACTATCTATGGTTATCAGCAATTTTCCCTTTTCTGATTCCATTGCTTCAATTGCATTGATGACGAGATTGAGAAAAGCAATTTTGATTTTTTCCTTGTCAACCATCACTTTCAATGGCTCGTCTGCATACCTTATCTCCAGACTGATTCGTCTTAATGAAATACGATCGATAGCAGACGCAACACTTTCATCCATTACCGACTGAAGAGTATGCATTGCGAACTGCAATTCGGTTGGTCGTGATGAATCAAGTAACTCCGTAATCAGGTCTCCTATCCTTCCACCATTTCTGTGAATAATATCGAGATAAATGCCTGCATCCTCCTGCAGGATTTCCTGTTGCAGGAGATGTTCAATTGACATATTAATATTGTTAAGCGGGTTTCGCACTTCATGAGCCAGAGTCCTTACCAGGCGGCCAGCTACTGCAAGTTTTTCCACCTGGAGATTAGCCTTTTCAGCTTTTTTCATGTTGGTAATATCGTGTATGATACCCTGCACATATTCCTTTTCTTCATGATCACGGTAAGTTGACAACGAAAGAATACAATTTCTTCTTTCACCTGATTTCATGGAAAGCTCCATTTCAAAATCGGTTAAATCACCTGAGCCGGCCAGCAAGGTGCGTATATACCTGCTATCAAGTTCTTCGGGCACCAGGTCATAAAGACACATTTGTTGGAGTTCCTCACGTTCATAACCGAAAAGCACATACGACATCTGGTTAAAGTCCTGGAAATAAAGGTTTTTATCCGCTATAAAAATAGCATCCTTGGAGCGCTCAAAAATATTCCTGAATTTTTGTTCATTATCTCTTAATGCCTTTAAATGAATCGAGCGTTCGATGGCATAACGGATACACCTTTCCAACTTCTCACTGTTAAGTTCGGATTTAACAAGATAATCGGTAGCTCCAAGTCGCATTGCCTCAATATCAATGGCTTTGTTTCCTTTACCTGTGAGCAGAATAATAGGTTCCTCACAATTATGCTCCAGGGCCTCCTTTAAGAGGTCAACGCCGGTTTTGGCACCAAGGCGATAATCAACGAAGTAAATATCATAAGCTTTGTTTATGATAAGCTCCATTGCTTTTTTATAATTGTAACACCAGTCTATCGTAAAGTGACTATCACTAATGTCTTTTATATATTCAGATGTAATAAAAAAATCATCCTCATCATCATCAATTACAAGAATTCTCGAATTGTACATAAACTTCAGGTTTCCGATTGGTTGATTCGCTTTATTAATGTTTTTCCGGAAGAATAATGGTAAACACAGAACCTTCATCCGGTTTACTGTTTGCAAAGATAAGCCCACGGTGGTTTTCCGCTATTTTTTTACAAATGGCGAGTCCCACTCCTGATCCGGGGTATTCTACCTTACCATGAAGCCTTTGAAAAATCTGGAAAATTTTGTTAGCATATTCCTGTTCAAAACCGATACAATTATCCTTTACATCTATCCGGTAGTAATTCATGTCTTCTGCAAAGCTATGCTCAGCCTTTTCGACATTACTCAAAATATCCACTTTGATATCTATCCTCGGAATCTCATCTTCTTTCCTGAATTTCAAAGCATTGCCTATGAGATTGCTGAATAATTGCTGGATCTGGGAAGGTATCGCATCTATAACAGGCAGCCGGTCAGCGTTAATGATAGCACCTGTTTTTTCGATGATAATTTCAAGATCAGAATTCGTCTGCTCAAGCACTGTATTCAGATCCACAAGCCCAAAAGGTATCGATGATCTTGCCGTTCTTGAAAATTCAAGAAGGTTCTCAATCAGTATTCTCATGTTATCCGTGGCCGCCAGGATACGTTCAGCATATCTTCTTCCTTCAGGTCCCATCTCCCCGCTATGCCTTGTAACCAATCTTTCAGAAAACGTCGAAAGTTTTCGTAAAGGCTCCTGTAAATCATGGGAAGCAATGTATGCAAACTCTTCCAGGTCTTTATTTGATCTGTTCAGATCATTCACAATCGATTCAAGGTTCCTCTCATAAGATCTTAACTGCGTTATGTCGCGGGAAGTTCCGATTATCCTGATTACCTCGTTTTCTTCATTCCGGATCACCCTGGCAAAGGTTTGTAAACGTTTATTAATGCCATCACGGGTGGTGATATTAAACTCGTAGCTGAAATCGTTTTTATGTTTGATGGCTTCCTGCTTCAGATTGTTGCTTCTGATCCAATCTTCATGATGAAGATGAAGCATATACAGACCGGCATTAATTAACAAACGCCCTGCATGTTCTTTAGGATCATAACCGAACAACCTGTACATACCATCGCTCCACAAAATGACGTCTTTACCAACATCCTCTTCCCAGGATCCAAAATCAAGAAACTGTTCCTTTTCGACCATATTCTGTTTATACTCCTCAAGTGCTTCCTGTCTCGCAACTTCCTGGCTTATGTCAAGCATACTGCCAACTACCTTTTGTACCTCATTGTCGTCCCCGATAACCAGCTTACCACGGGTAGAAATCATTTTACGGTTACCCCTATGCGTTATAACAGGGTAAGTGACGGTAAAAACGGATTTTGCCTCTATAGATTTTTCAATAACTGTTCTCAGCATTTCCTGCTCCGGCTCTGGCACATGAGCCAGGTAAACCGGGAATGATATTATGGGGGCATCCCTGTCCTTATCGTATTCAAGGATATTATATATTCCATCGCTCCATTTCACGTCACCACTCGCGATATCATAATTGTAAACGCCAAACCCAAGCAGATTTTCGGTTTCGAGCTGTAGCTGTTTTAACTGCTTTATCTCTTCTGCGCTTTTAAACTGTTCAGTGATGTCTTCAGCTATAAACAACAGTGAGCCGGGCCTCCCATGCTCATTGCGTCGCAGTACAGTTCCGCGAGTGCGGAAATATCGCCATTCTCCCTGTTTGTCGTTCAGGCGACATTCATAGAGATGACTCGACTCATCCTCCAGCTCATAAAATTTCTGTATTTCTTCCTTTACCCGTTCCTGGTCCTCTTTAAAAACGAGCTGTAAAATTCCATTGTCCCAGGTAGAGATGTCTTCATATGTGTATCCCAGAACATCTGTTACTTTTTTGTTTATATATCTCAGCTTTTGCTGCTCTGCATCATAAACATAAACGATAGCTGGAAAAAAATCATTAATTCGTTGTTGAAAATCATTCTCCTCTATGCCATCCCCGAATAATCTTTTCAAATGAAAAAGATCCCCGTTGTTCTCCGTTTTTGCCATACTCTATTATAAATTGTTAAGCTCCTGGTATTGCTTCATCTTATTATAAAGTGTTTTTCGATCTATGTTCAAAATTCTTGCTGCCTTACTCTTGTTATAGTTTGCCTTCTTCAATGCTTCAAGAATCATTTCATATTCTGCATCCAGGCTTGCTTCCTTTAAAGAAAGATCACCATGATGCGGACGTTGCGGTTCTGTATGAACGTGAACAGGTGGAGAGGTTACTGTCTGCACCGGAGCGGTTTCCGGAGAAACATCGAACTGCAGTTTACTGTGGTTAGAAATTTCAAAAGGCAAAGTCCTGACATCTACATATTCTCCATCAGTGAGAAGCACTGCACGTTTCACCACATTTTTCATTTCCCGCAGATTACCGTGCCATACATAATTGTGAAAAATCGCTTCAACTTCCTTCGAAAATCCTTTAACTGATTTTTGTAGTTCCTTATTTGTCAGTTGAAGGAAATGTCTCGCAAACAACATGATGTCTTCTTTTCTTTCTCTTAATGGCGGCACGTCAATACTGAATTCATTAAAGCGATGGTAAAGATCTTCCCTGAAAATTCCCTTTCGTGCCGAGTCCCACAGGCGCTCATTGCTTGCAATAATGATCCGTACATCAAGTTCGATATCTCTTACACCTCCCACTCTTCTCATCTTTCTTTCCTGTACAACCCTTAATAATGAAACCTGGATATCATATGAAAGATTGGCAATTTCATCGAGAAAAATGGTACCCCCGTTTGCGATCTCGAAACTCCCCTGTTTCTGGTTCAATGCACCGGTAAAGGATCCTTTCTCATGGCCGAATAATTCAGAACCAGCCAGTTCCTTTGATAATGCGCCGCAATCAATCGCCACAAAGGCTTTATCTTTTCTTTTACTTCTCTTGTGAATTTCCTGGGCAATTGCTTCTTTACCACTACCACTTTCTCCGTAAATAATTACGCTGTAGTTAGTGGGAGCTACCAGGTCAATCTGTTTCAGAATGGTCTGGAAAACCTGGCTGTTATCAAAAATGTATTCGCTACCGGATGAATTGTTTTGTTTTTTCTGACCGCCATCTCCTGGTCTCACAATGACAACGGCAGATCCGGAACCATTTTCGGACTGGGGGCGAACCGGTTCTACAGGTGAGTTAAGCGCCTTCCGGATCGTCATTAGTATTTCATCAGGTATCAATGGCTTGGTGACATAATCATATGCACCAAGCTTCATTACTTCCACAGCGGTTTTAATGTCGCTATAGCCTGTAATGATGATGAAAGGCACGGAGGGAAACTTTTCTTTCATTTTGATGAGTACCGTGTTGCCATCCATGTCTTCCAGCCTGAAATCGCACATTACCAGGTCAGGCTTGAATTCCTCGGCCATTTCCAGGGCTTTTTTCCCACTGTAAACCTCGGAAACATCGTATCCATGTCTTGATAAAAATCGTTTAAGTAACAAACACATGTCACGGTCATCATCAATTATCAGAATTTTCTGCATAGAGTGTTTTTGTTTATTGTATTTGTAAGATTAGTATTGGATTGATGATTAGTATTGGATTGATGATTAGTATTGGTTTGATGATTGTATTGGTTTGATGATTGTATTGATTAAATGATTGTATTGATTAAATGATTGTATTGATAAATAAATGCTATTGTTTTGGACATTGTGCTCACAATGTTTAACCCCAGATGCCTCTTAGATGTGCTACGGGAATCTGAAGTAGTTCCCGGTATTTAGCAACGGTTCTTCTTGCTATCGAATACCCTTTTTCAGCAAGGATGGTAACAAGTTGCTGATCCGTCAACGGATGCTTTTTATCTTCCTGTTTTATTACTTCCTCTATGGTTGACTGTATCACCCTGTTACTGGTAGATTCGCCTTTTTCGTTGACAAGACCTTCGGTGAATAAATCCTTTAACAACAAGGTGCCAAAACTTGTTTCAGCATATTTATTACTGGTAATCCGCGAAATTGTGGAAATATCTAAAGATACCATATCTGCCACATTTTTCAGTATCATTGGCTTCAGCAAACGGATATCTCCTTCCTTAAAATACTCATACTGCAGTTTCACAATCGTTTTCATTACCTGGAGCATGTTGGTTTCCCGCTGACGAATCGCATCAATGAACCATTGAGCTGACTGCAATTTGTTACGGAGATAAACCTTGGCTTCTTTTTGTTGTTTTCCCTCACATTGAGCCTCGACAGATTCTTTCCAGGAGGTATTTATATGCAGGGTTGCAGAACGACTGTTGTATAATTCCACTTCCAGTTTTTCCCCTTCCAACCTGACAATAAAATCAGGGATAATTTTTTGTCTGTCAGTTGCTGTCCGGTTATTGTCTGTTACCGGGCGCATCTTCAGAGTGGAAATCAACTGGAGCACAATCTTTAATTCTTCCTCTTCCAATTGCAGGCGCTGACAGATCTTCTCCATATTTGCGCCCTTCATTTCATCATAAAAATCCTTTAGCAATGCAATCGCGACTTTTACATCCGGCCTTTTGGTATTCATCCTTTCCAGTTGGATCAGCAAACACTGGCGGGTGTCGACAGAACCTAAACCATAGGGCTCGAGCTGGTATATTTTTACCAGTACTTTTTCAACAACATCCGATTCGATCCATACACTGTTTTTAAAAGAGTAGTTTTCGGCAACCTGTTCCACGTTTTGCTCCAACATTCCATAATCATTCAGGGAGTCGATAATATAATCTGCCAGTTGCCATTCCTCTTCTTCGGTCCATAAAAGCCGAAACTGTTGTTTAGCCTCTTCCCTGAAGTCGATACTGTCTGCCAATGAGGTTTGGAACGTGGTATCTTCAGGAAGGTAATTTGCATATTCCAGCTTATAATCCGGAATATCATCATACACAAATTCGTCGTAATCTTTATAGTCTTCTACCGTACCAGCGTCCGCTGACTCAGGATTTTCTGTGTCATCCGCTTTTTCCAGTAACGGGTTTTCTTCAAGTTCCTGCTGAATCCTATGTTCAAGTTCCAATTGGTTAAGGCGGAAGAAATTAAGCAGCTGTATCTGCTGCGGTAATATCTTTAGACCTAGTTTCTGGGTGAGATTTTGTTGAATCATACACTGTGGAAGTTTTGTGGGTATAATATTCCAACAAAAGCACCAAAAACCATTTATCACCAAATTATTTGACAGAAGTTGTTAGCGACTGATCATCAGGCACTTATATTCTGATCACATCTTGCATTTTCCTCCTGTCTTGTATGTTCTACAATTATACCAGTATTTTTGTGGAATATATTGCCCATTTCGTGATTTAGTGATAACGTTTTTTATCCCAGAGGGTACCATAATTGACCAATTGGGGAAATTTATCAACATATTTAATTTGGTGGACAGTGCTCTTTGGTACCTTTCAGGGGAAATTTTAGCAGGTTCACTCTACCGGATGCCTTTGCAACTAATTTTCAACTTGGGTGTTTATTCTTTATTTTCGCTATACTAACCTGAAATGATGAGTACAACCTCAATTTTGATAGCAGATGATGACGCGGACGACCGGTACTTACTGGAAACTGCTTTCTTTGAGAAAGGTTATAAGGAGAAGATCGAATTCGTAGAAAACGGCGTTGAAGTACTCAATTTCCTCTTTAATGTAAAGGCCGGGGATGACAACCGGAAATATTATCCAAAGTTTGTCCTGCTTGATCTTAATATGCCTAAAAAAGATGGCCGTGAAGTGCTTAAAGAGATGAAGGAAAATCCTGAGTTTAAGAGTATACCCGTGATCGTTTTTACCACAACAAAAAACGAGAATGAGATAAGGCGTTGCTACGAGTTGGGTGCCAATACATATATTATCAAACCAGTTAGCTTCGATGCTTTGTTAAAAGTGGTTGAAAATATCAGGACCTACTGGCTTAATACTGCCTCAACTCCAATGTAAATAATACTACCTCCAATGTAATAATACCACCTCAACTCTAATGTAATAATATTGCACTCCAATATAATAATACTGCCTCAACTGCAATACAATTTATATTGATTCATAAACCAGCTTTACGAAAATCGTTTAACCATCTTTCCTAACAAACCCGGCTTTGCCGGATTTGATACCAGGTTTCTTGTCACCCGGCGCATCAAAAATGGCAATACTGTTTTTACGGCCCAACCAGCCCTTTTGAACAGGAGTTTACGCATAAGGATATCTGTTGAAAGACCGACAGCAATACCCAACAATGGATTGCTGGCAGTCTTTTTCTTAAAACTACCTATAAATGATATCACATTTGTAGCAGGCTTCAGGTCTGATTTAAGTCCCTGCAGATCCAGTTCTATCAACTCTTTCTGAGCCACCAGGAGTGCTTCCAACCGTTGTTTTTCCTGCATCATGTCTTCATAAGATGTAATATGCTTACTCATAAATCTTTTTCACTAAATAGTTCCTCAAAAATGGGTCAATCGTCTTTTTACGCATCATTAATACGCAAACAATAATAAGCAGATAAATGCCAGCTACAATAAAATAGCCCGCGATAATGCTTTCCAGCATTCCCCCTATCCACAAGGCAAGGCCTAATCCAATAAATAATACGAATAAAATGGAAAAGATAGTCAGCAACAACGCAGCGATAATTGAGGATCCCACTGCAGTAGATTTTTCAGTAACTTTTAATAGTCCGAGCTTGTAATAAGTTTCAATATAGTCGCCGGCATGTTCTAATAAATCGTCTGCCCGTTCTTTTAATTCCGCCATAGTTCGTAATTGTTCGGAGTAAGAAAAAAAATTCAGGCAAGCCTGGACCTGCCTGAACTTTTATTAGCTAAGGCCTTGTTTAAGTTTATTTACGCGATTTTCAGCTTCGGATCTGAGGTTTTTGGCTTCTTCAACAGCACTATCTTTCATAACGCCCAACTTTTCTTTTCCTGTGGCTACGAGGTCTGCTATTTCTCCTGCAAAATCACCAGCTTTTGCTTTAATGCGTTCCCGCAATTCACTGCCTTTTTCCGGTGCTAACAATAAACCTATGACAGCACCTGCAGCTGCTGCACCTACTATACCTAAAATAATTTTTGTGTTGGTAGTCATAACTGTTTTTTTAAAATTTACTAATACCGAAAAGAGCAAAAAATCATGCCGTTCGCAGTCCGGGCCTTGAAAAATCACTTTATTTGCACTTGGGAAATATAATCCCCAGAAGCACTAAAACACACAGTTTTAACACGATAAGCAGATACGGCATCCAATTTATATATGTATGCTGACGTTAAAGACATTCATGGAAAAAGTTTTAATTATAGATGATGAGGTTGATTTGTGCCTGCTAATGAAGACTTTTTTCAAGCAAAAAAATCAATACGACGTCGAATTGGCTCACACGCTAAACGAAGGTCTTAATAAATTGGACCAGTTTTCGCCTGATATCGTTTTTCTTGACAATAATCTGCCAGATGGGCTGGGTTGGGATCATGCAAGGGAAATATTGGAGCGGCACCCGGCTTTACGATTGAATCTCATCAGTGCTTATCATCCTAATCTTCCTTCTGTAAAAATTACTCCTAATCTCAAGATTTGGGAAAAGCCTATATCGCTTAAGGCTATTGATTCTTATCTCCACGCGAAATAAACAGATTTTTGTCCGGCGATTGCCGCTATTCGAGCGATTGTTGCTGGTTAGCTACTCTTGGTTCAATCACTATTATGCAACAGTTCTGTGGCATTCCTTCGCACCGTTGGGAGCGGGATGGCGCTTTTGTTTGGCTGTGTCCCGTGGTTAGTTGGTGCGTTTATATTAGTAGCTGCTGTTGTCTCCGATCATCTTTTTTGCCCTGATCGGCTTTTTTAAGAATTCTTTCAGGGGAAGTTACTGTTGGGCCCTGATCGGCTACAGTAACTCTAACCACGGTACGAAGGCCAAACAAAAGCACCATCCCGCTCCCAACTCACTCATCCATTTGGGGGAACATGCGACCAGTCATTACAAGTGTTACTAGTCCTTTATTATTGGTTTCATCTTGTTTCATCTATATAAGCACTGCCGGTAAAATCAAAGCATTATAGCGCCAATGGCTTTGACTAAATATATCAAGGGCTTCAGTTGGGGATCTGCAATTGTCTGGAAGGATCACATTCGACTAACGATGTAACTGCAACCTGCAAGTTTGCAACCTGGTACTATAACGCCTTAATGTTACAATGCAATGACAGCCATTTCTTATTTTCTGCATGTATCGTTGGTAAGGCTTAGTTATCACCTTGCCGGCGAATTGAAGGCTGTGTGATACAGAGATAGAAGAGAGAAAAAAGAAATGTCGACAACTGAATGGTAAACCTCTAACCAGAACCACGACTGAATTTCAAAATGTGCCGGTTACATTTGTCGCTTACTAAAAAATGATCGATGGACGAACAGCAACCGCTTCACCGGACACCCAGGCGCAACAAACAGCAATTACTTGAATTGTTTGCTGCGTATGATAAGACCCCAGGCATAACTATAAAAGATTTCTGTAAGCTGCATAAGGTTACCCAAGGTTCCTTTTATACTGCTCGCAAACGCCACCGAGCTGCTGTAAAAAAACAAT